>ERZ779632.481-NODE-481-length-22977-cov-6.889931_pt1 | contig 22977 bp, 18 predicted proteins | sample MGYA00514194_ERZ779632 | MGnify/ENA primary metagenome ERZ779632 (study PRJEB29562, sample SAMEA4376704) | mouse gut metagenome | isolation source: Cecum | study: EMG produced TPA metagenomics assembly of the A DSS colitis mouse model was used to assess the...
ACGGTATTGTTGACTTCCTGAATGTGGTTAGCCGTTTCGCTGCTGGAAGCCGCAAGCTGGCGGATTTCATCTGCCACTACCGCAAAGCCTCTGCCGGCCTCTCCTGCCCGTGCCGCTTCCACGGCGGCGTTTAAGGCAATCAGATTAGTCTTGGAAGCGATCTCCAGAATATCGTGCGTAAGGAGATTTACCTGGTCGACACTGTGGCTTCCCTCGATTGCCTCATTTAAGACATCCAGAATTTCTCTGACTTTGGCATTGGTGTTATCCAGAGTTTTCTGTGCGGAACGTCCCATTTCCGCAGCCCGCGTATTCATTTCGCCGCAGTAGGAAGTGATTTTTTCGCACTCGTCAGCCATGTTTTCGGAATCTGACTGCACATTTTTGGCGTTCTGGTTGATGTGGGAAGCGCTGTCTGACACTTCCTGAATGGTTGCCGACAGTTCTTCGGCAAGGGCGGATAAATCGGTCGCGTTTTTGCTGGAAGTCTGCGTGCGGTATAAAACTTCCTCCACAACGCCGCTGATGCGTCCGGAGCATGCCTGAAGCGTATCGAGAACATTCGCTATGGGTCTGACTACAGACCTTAAAATGAGAGATACAGTAATCAGGACAAGGATAATGCAGGCAAGGGTGGATGCCCCGTTTGTAATCATGGAACTCAGATAGACGGAGGCAAGCTGCGTTCTGGCCTGCTCGGTTCTCGTACTGATGGATTCGTCTAAAATGCGGATGCCGTTTTCCACAGCGGTGTTGCAGTCGGCCACGTCACCGTTGGCAAAGGCGTAGGCATCCTGTGTTTTGCTTGCTGCGCTGGCGCACACGAGGAACACGAGAGAATGCTTCAAAGAATCATAATCGGAGAGCAGCGCGTCGTAGGTGTCTCTGTCGTCATCGCTGATATAGATTGCATAATCCGCCAGCATGCCGTCCAGTTCCGCTTCAGCATCTTTTATGTTGTTGACGAGGGTAATCATGGTGTTGTAGTCGGTAGCCACAATATGCGACAGCGCCATTTTATGTATATTCATGACGGACTGGTGAATGCGGGCCAGATGGGTTTTTCCCTCCATATAGTTATCTGCAATATTTGCGGCATTGTCGTTGACATTTTTAATATTGGTGACTGCCAGCAGATTGGATATGAGCGCTACTATGCCAAGCAGGGCAATGGGCAGTATTAAGCGGTACTTGATGTTTAATTTTTTCTTCATAATGCCTGTAACCTCCAAAAGATGTCTGTGCTTTTACGGCGCGGTTATTCCTTCGACCATGGAATCGAGCTGCTCTTGCAGACCCTTTTCTTCCGGGTTTCCGGCGGCCATATTTAAGGCAAATGCCGAGACGGGATCCCAGAAATTACCGCCAATGCGCTGCAGGCAGGAAAACTCTGACTGTTCAAGCAAGGCGGTGATGGCGGGGGAGTTCTGCACGTCGGCAGATGCGGCGGCTTTTGTGTTGGCCGGTCCCTGTCCTCGCATTTCAAAGCGGAGCTGCTGGTTTTTTTCATTGGAAATCCATTCAGCCAGCCGGACAGCCCATGTATAATGCTCAGAGTAAGCGTTGACGCCGATCAGCTTATAGCCGGAAAAAGATGCCATCTGGATCTGTCTCTCCGCGCAGGTGTAGGTGGGAAGCTTGGAAGCGCCATAGTCTGCGCCCCATGCTTCTTCCATAGCGACTGCGTTCCATACGCCACTGACACCGGCGATCACGGAACCGTCCTGAACGCCTTCGAGGAAACCTTCTTCTACCGTGTTGAGGAAGGCTGGACTTTCCGCAATGGCGAGCATGGCATTGGCCACGTCTTCACCTTTGATATCGCCTTCTGTCTGATTCCAAGTGCAGAAGTTGGTGATGCCGTCACTGTTTAGTCCGACTTCCAGACCGGTGTTGCCGAAAAAGGAATAGACATACCATGCGGAAGACCAGTCCATGGTAATTTTCTTTCCATTTTCTTCTGCAATCTGCAGCATACGGTCAAAGCTTTTAATATCTTCCTGATTGAAAAACTGTTTGTTGTAATATAGAAAATAGCCGTTGTCAGCCGTTAAAGGATAGGCGTAGAGTGTATTTCCCACAGAAGCGGCCTCCACAGCGCCGGGCAGATTTTCGGATTTGATGTGGTCTGCATTTTCGACGGGCTCCAGCGCACCGGCAGCTACGAGTGTATTTAGCTGGTCATCCGCAAAAGCAAAGACGTCCGCGCCTGCTTCCAGATCCCCCATTAATACATCTTTACAGTTAGATTCGCTCTGGGCTGTAAATGTAATATGGAAATTGGCCTGCCCTTTGTATTCCGTCTGGAAGTCTTCAATAATTCTGGTTAACAGCGCTTCGTCTTCTTCGGCGCCCCAGACGGTCAGTTCGACATCCCCATTATCAGACAGGAGCTCTGTTTCGCCTGTGTCCTCAGTACTATTTCGCAGTTCCGTATCGTCATCGGTAATCTTGCTTTCTATGTCTGAGCCGGCACATCCGGACAGCGACGCAGCCAATATGGCAGTGATAAAAATGGCGTTGATTTTCTTTCTCATAGGTTCCTCCATGTCAGAGCATACGGCGATCCCTGATCAGCGCTGCGGAAAAAGGGTACAGCGCTGACGCCGCCCCGGCTGTTTGCTTCGGGGAAGCTGCCAATACAGGATAGCCCGTGGATATTATAGCGTTTTTCTTTTTTTTCTTCAATATTTTTTGATAACAATTTCATTGCTTTTCCTGATAAGACCACGGGGCAGTACACGATATCTATTGCCCGATTATTTTGGTGGTAAACGTTGATAATTATAGTATACTGAAATTACTAGATATGTCAGATGGATTTTTCAAAAATTGATCATATGCTTGTCAATAAGGCAGAGAGAAAGGGGCGGACGAGGCAGGCTGGATAAGAAGGTGTGGCAGTACTTCACAGTCGTTCCGGATTTTAAGTCTGTGGGAATGAAGAATAATGTGCGGGTATTTGAATATATGGTTATTATCCGGGCCATTAATACCATTTACGCAGTGACAGTGTCTATCGAGTAGGTTGACGGGGATGTGCTGGAGAAGATTACGGAGCGGATTTGAGCCCGTTTCACCGCGGTATCCATTGCCGCCAGCAACCTCTGACGCGTATCCCCAATTTTTATTTACTGTAATTTAAAAAATGGTGTATTATACTTAAAACGGCAAATTTAGAATATACGGAGGGAGTATAATTTATGGGGATTTCAGCAGGGTTCATGGTACCGCATCCACCGCTCATCATACCCGAAGTGGGCCACGGTGAGGAAAAGAATATTCAGAGGACTATTGATGCGTATCAAAATGCGGCGGAGGCGGTCGGCCGGCTGCAGCCGGAGACGATAGTGCTCCTGTCTCCGCACCAGACCATGTATGCGGATTATTTTCACATCTCGCCCGGACAGGGTGCAAAGGGTGACTTCGGGAAATTTCGCGCCGGGCAGGTTTCCATGGAAGTCTCCTATGACACAGAATTTGTCCGTGCGCTGTGCCAGGCGGCGGAGGAGGCCGGCATACAGGCTGGGACGCTGGGAGAGCGGGATAAGAAGCTGGATCATGGCGCCATGGTGCCACTGTATTTTGTGAATCAGTACTGGACGGGATATCAGCTGGTAAGAGTCGGCCTGTCAGGACTGCCCCTGACGGCGCATTACCGGTTTGGACAGTGTATTGAAGCGGCGGCACAGATCCTTGGGCGGAATACGGTTGTGATTGCCAGCGGCGATTTATCCCATAAATTGAAGGAGGACGGGCCTTACGGCTATCAGGAGGAGGGACCGGCCTACGACGCGCGGATCATGGATGTGATGGGCAGGGGCGCTTTTGGAGAACTGCTGGATTTTTCGGAAGATTTCTGCGAGAAGGCTGCGGAGTGCGGGCATCGCTCTTTTACCATCCTGGCGGGCGCCCTTGACCGAACCGGCGTGGAGCCAGAACTGCTTTCCTATGAAGGGCCTTTCGGGGTGGGGTATGGCGTCTGCGCTTATCGCCCCTATGGTAATGACGGGACACGGAATTTTCTGGAGCAGTATGAGGAAAAGGAACGGATACGGCTTCTTGCGCAGAGGGAGCGGGAAGATCCTTACGTCAGGCTGGCAAGATACACCATTGCGGCATTTACAGGAACAGGGAAGTTCCCGGAGATGCCTGCGGGACTGCCGGAGGAACTGCATCAAAGCAGGACGGGCGCCTTTGTATCCCTGAAAGAGGATGGAAGACTCAGAGGCTGTATTGGAACCATTCAGGCGGTGAGAGATTCTCTTGCCGAAGAAATTATGCACAATGCTGTCAGCGCCTGCTCGGAGGATCCCAGATTTGCTCCTGTGGAAGATTGGGAGGTTGAGCGTCTGACGATCAGTGTTGACGTGCTGGGGGAGACGGAAAGGGTTTCCTCGCCGGAGGAGCTGGATGTGGCCCGGTATGGCGTCATCGTGACAAGGGGCGCCAAGCGGGGGGTGCTTTTGCCGAATTTGGAAGGTGTGGACACGATAGAACAGCAGATTTCCATAGCCAAGCAGAAGGCGGGAATCAAAGATCATGAGAAGGTGGAACTGGAACGGTTTGAAGTAATACGGCACCATTAAGGATGAGCAGGAAGCATTCTTTGCATGGATATAGAGAGTTTGCTTTGGCGCAGGTACGGGGGATAGAGAGATGAAATCAATTTGCCGGGTATGTATGCATCACTGCGCGCTGGAGACGGGACAGACGGGCTTATGCAGGGCCAGAAAAAACGAGGGCGGGGAAATCGTCTGCGAAAATTACGGACAGATTACCTCCATGGCGCTGGATCCCATTGAAAAGAAGCCTCTGCACGATTTTCATTCAGGCAGTATGATTCTGTCCGTGGGAAGCTATGGCTGTAATCTTAGCTGTCCTTTCTGTCAGAATCATGAGATTTCCATGGCGGGCAGAGCTGTCTCCAATGCGGAATATGTATCTCCGGGACAGCTTGCAGACCTGGCGCTTATGTGGAAGGAACAGAAAAAAGCAGGGAATATCGGCGTAGCGTATACCTATAATGAACCGTTGGTTGGCTGGGAATTTGTTCGCGATACGGCCCGGCTGGTGAGAGAGTATGGCATGCTGAACGTGCTTGTGACGAATGGTACTGCCTCGCAGGAGGTGCTTGAGGAGCTGCTGCTCTGGACAGACGCAATGAATATTGACCTGAAAGGCTTCCGTGAGGAATATTACCGGAAGCTTGGCGGGGATCTGGAGACGGTTAAGGCTTTTATTGCGAGGGCGGCAAAAAGCTGCCATGTGGAACTGACTACGCTGATTGTACCGGGGGAAAACGATTCTTTTGAGGATATGGAAGCGCAGGCCAGATGGATTGCCTCTTTATGTCCGTCAATCCCGCTTCATATCACCCGTTTTTTTCCGCGGTACCACATGAGAGACAGAGAAGCTACGGACGTAGAGCGGCTGTACCGCCTTGCCTCGACGGCTGGGAAGTATCTGGAAAAGGTGTATGTGGGGAACGTTTGATGAACAAATCTTCGATTACCCGGAGGATAGTGTCGGCGGAAAGGATTAAAAAGGAAATGATTTGCAGAATAAGAAAATGGGAATTGTCCGATGCGAAGGAACTGGCGCTGGCGCTTTCCGCAGATGAAAACGAGACGTTTGCATTCGCCGTCACGGCAGATGGTAAGGTTATCGGCAGTATTGGCGTTTTTCGGCAGGCAAACATACACAGGCAGACTGCCGAGCTGGGATATTATATTGCCGAGGAATACTGGGGCAATGGGATTATGACAGAAGCAGTGAAGCAGAATGTATTCTCTGTTAAAAGCCTGGCCGGACAGTTCGACAAAAAGCAGTGATGAGGTGGGTAATGGAGAGTAAAAAGGTAAAAGAGATCATGTTCTCTCTGGGTGCGGATTTGTGCGGAATTGCCAGTCTTGACAGATTCGCCGACGCGCCGGCCGGGTATCATCCGTTGGATGTTCTACCGACTTGCGGGTCAGTTATTTCTTTTGGCTGTAGATTTCCGGCCGGCACATTGCACTGTACATCGGATATTCCTTATACAAGGGCGCGAAACTCTATTACGGCGAAGATGGACGCGATTGCTCTTGATTTTTGCATGGAAATGGAAAAATACCGGGTAATGTGTGTCCCCATACCGACCAATGAAAGCCAGTGGGATAAAAACACAGGCAGATGGCGTTCCATTGTTTCCCAAAAGCATGCGGCGCAGGCGGCCGGACTGGGGACGATAGGAAGGCATTCTCTTTTGATTACGCCGGAATTTGGCAGCATGGTGTGGTTGGGCATGGTTTTATGCGATCAGATACTGGAACCAGATAAAATAAAAGAGCCAATTTGCGATCACTGCAATCTGTGCGTGGAAAGCTGTCCCGTAAACGCGCTGGAAGAGCCGGAAATCAGGCAGCAGGTTTGCTGGAATTATGCCTTTGGAGATGATGAGGAGAGGCAGATATGGAGAATTGCGTGTCATAAATGCAGGGATGTCTGTCCCTACAATCTTGGGAGGGAGAATCATGAGTAAATACGACGCTTTATGGGAATATGTGCAGAAAAACGGGAGCCAGTCTTTTTGCCTGACTTTTGAAGAAATACAAAATATAGCGGGAATCCCGATAGACCATTCTTTTTTAAAATATAAAAAGGAACTGGCAGAATACGGCTATCAGGTCGGAAAGATATCCATGAAAGAGCAGACGGTTATCTTTAATAAGACGGCCGAATAGTTTTGCGTGGACAGAAGTAAGTGCTTATTCGCGTACGGGAATCTCGATCTGCACGATATAATCTTCGATACGGTCTATGACATTTTCATTGATGCCCATTTCATAGGAATATTCATGGAGCGTCAGGCTGTGCTCTTTTGCAAACGCCAGTATTTCTTCATAACGTCGGGGGATGGTATCCCAGTCTCCTTTATGGAAGGCGCGCAGATATTTGCCGCCCGGAGCTAAATGCAGACCATCCCGATATGTCAGGAAGGGGATTTCTATAAACAATTTGCAATAATTGTCATAGCGGCCGTCCAGGAGACTGGAAACAGGCAGCATTGAGCCGTAAGTGGCGTCGTGCAGACGGCCCAGACGGTATTTTTCCGTCTCGGCTGTGATCAGCTCGACTTCTTCTTCAAAGGAAGTTTCCGGGGTGACGTCAACAGTGACCAGACAACGTTCCCCTTTTTCGATCAGTTCAATTTCGGAGAGATCCATTGTCAGCAGGGTTGCCATATTCTGGCGGTGCGTGGAAAGTGTCGTCCTGACTGCCAGCAGGTGGGAAAGCTGTTTGTCAAGGTCTGCAATTCTCTCATCTAAAAGGCATTTCATGCTTTCGGCAGAACGTTTTTTCAGAAATTCCTGTATTTCCGGTATGGCTACGTCCAGCTCCCGCAACAGAAGAATGGTTTCCAGAATGGGACTTTGATGATAGCTGTAAAAACGGTATCCGTTTTCCGAATTGATGGCGGCAGGTTTAAATAACCCGATCTCATCATACCACATCAGCGTTTTCTTATTGATTCCGTGCATGGCCGCAAACTGGCCGATTGTGAGAAGACTGTTCTTTTTATGCAAATATTCCTCCTTTTTAGCTTGACCATACTGTTACTGTACGGTTTATGATACTCTATGCAGGAAAGAAATGCAAGAGAAAGCAGAACAGGAGGAAAGGGTATTGGAGAACGAAAATCTTTATGAAAAACCCGTAACATTAAAAAATATTCTGAAATTTGCTGTGCCCACCATTGCCATGACGGTATTTATGTCCTTTTATACAATGGTGGACGGGCTGTTTGTATCCAATCTGATCGGTACGGACGCGCTTTCGGCAATTAATCTGACGGCGCCGGTTATCCAGCTTGTCACGGCAATTTCTACCATGCTTGCCACCGGGGGCAGCGCGGTCATTATGAAAAAAATGGGAGAGCAGAAGGCGGATGAAGCAAAGGAGGATTTTACGTTCCTCATACTGGTGAATGTGGTGGTCGGAATCGTTATGTGCGCGGCCGGGTATCTGGCAATGGGGCACATTTTTGCCGGGATGAATCTGTCCGCCGCCGTGCAGGGATACTGTGTGGAATATTTAAGCCGCTATCTGATTTTCACCGTGCCGATTCTTCTGATGAACAACTTCACGCTCTATATGATTGCCAGTGAAAAGGCCAATCTTTCCCTGATGTGCTCCGTGGCGGGAGGCGTCTTGAATATGGCGCTTGACTATGTGTTCATTGCCGGATTTGACATGGGAATCAGCGGTGCAGCAATTGCGACAGGTCTTGGCTATTCCGTGACGGCGGTGGTCGGATTGTTTGTTTTTAGCAGGAAAAAGAGTCTGCTCCATTTCAGGAAACCAGCCTTTCGGTTACAGGTTCTTATGAGCGCGGCCACTAACGGCTGTTCGGAGATGGCGACAGCTCTTGTTACCGGAATCATCACTATGATGTTTAACTGGACAATGCTCCATTATGTGGGGGAAAACGGGGTTGCGGCGGTTACGATTATCATGTATGTGCTGATGTTTGCCAGTTCCCTATACACCGGGTATTCTTACGGGGTTGCGCCCATGCTGAGTTTTTATTACGGGGAGCAGAACAATGAGAAGCTGAAAAAGCTGGTTGCGGTCAGCTTAAAGGTGATCACAGCGATTTCTCTGCTCACAGTGGCGGTATCTTTTGTACTGACAAGGCCGTTAGTGTCCATATTTGCCCGCCCGGATAATCCGGTTTATGATCTTGCCGTAACGGGAAACAGGATATGTACAATTGCATTATTTTTTATCGGGTTTAACATTTTTGCCAGCGGCATGTTTACCGCGCTGTCCAATGGGATTGTGTCGGCGGTTCTTGCCTTTTCGAGGTCTTTTGTATTTATGCTGATCACGATGATTGTGCTTCCCGCACTTCTTGGTGTAAACGGCATCTGGCTGGCAACGCCGGCAGCGGAGCTGATGGCGCTTGCCCTGTCTGCTTTTATGTTTTTGAAAAAAAGAAAGCGGTATGGATATTGAAGGAAAATGAAATAAAGACCTTTTAAAAAATTTTTCCTATGTTATAATATAGCCAATAGCGCAATCAGCACGGCTGATATCATTGTAATCAGAATGGAGAAATTACAGTATGGAAAAAGGGCAAATGAAAAAGGGCAGAAAAAAGATCAGGCGTATCGGGAAAAAGGTCGGAAATGTTGTAGTAATTATGCAGGCGGTATCCGTTGTATTTGCGGTGGCAGTCTGCGTGTTCATGTACAATTCGCTGGTCAGAAGCATGCAGCAGAAGATTTGTACGAACGGTACGAACATGCTTGCAAGGGAGCTTGACAGAGTAGCGGACGGCGAAGATATTAACAAGATGCTGGATGGACTTAAGGAGCGTATGGGCTGCGAGTTTACTATTTTCGAGGGCGACACCAGAGCTTACAGTACGGTGACGCAGAACGGAGAACGCGTGGTCGGAACCAAGCTTGCTTCCGACTTGTGCGATATCGTACTGGAACAGGGCAGGACTTATGTTGGGGAAGCGGATATTCTGGGAGTAAAATATCTTTGCTCCTATGTTCCCACCAAGGGAGCCGACGGTAAGACTGACGGCTTGATTTTTGCCGGAATATCCATAGAGGAAGCGGAGGAGGAGACGGCCAGAATCATCAGCTATGCCATCATAATCAGTGTGGCAGTGATTATTGTCAGCATTATTCTTCTTACATTCTATTTGAAATTGAAAGTGTCGGGACCTCTCGGTAAAATCACACAGGCAGCCATGCAGATGGAAAAAGGTGAACTGGGGCTGGCCGACGGCAGAGAAATTGAGATAGGCGTGCGTTCCAATGATGAAATTGGCCTTCTTGGAGAAATATTTGAAAATACCATCCGTAATCTCCGCTCTTACATAGGCGAGATATCGGATGTGCTTGGAGCCATTGCAAAGGGAGATTTGACCCGGGACACCCACCAGGATTATACGGGTGATTTTCTGGCGATTAAAAAATCTCTGGAAAGTATTCTCAGCGCATTGAATCAGACAATGGGGCAGATTGCGGCAAGCGCCATTCATGTATCTGACGGATCGGATCAGGTTTCCGCCAGCGCCCAGTCGCTGGCGCAGGGTGCGACAGAGCAGGCAAGCGCGGTTACGGAAATTTCCACTACGATTTCTGATATCTCAGAGGGAGCAAGACAGACCTCCGACGCGGCAGCAGAGGTGGGCAGCTTTGTTAATCAGGCAGGCGCGCAGCTTGGTATCAGTATCGAGAGCGTGAAGGATCTGAGCGATTCGATGGAGCGTATTGCCAGTGATTCCAAGCAGATCAGCACTATCATTGCAACCATAGAAAATATTGCGTTCCAGATCAACATATTGTCCCTGAATGCAGCTGTGGAGGCAGCAAGAGCCGGGGCGGCAGGAAAGGGTTTTGCGGTTGTGGCTGACGAGATCAGCAGTCTTGCATCAAAATCGGACGAGGCCGCAAAGGCGACAAAAGACTTAATAGAAAGCTCCGCCGTAACAATTAAGGAGGGCGGAAAGGTCATGAACCGTGTTTCGGAGGCATTGGAGCGGACAGGACAGCTTGCCGGTAATGTGACGACGAAGATGGAACAGGTGGTAGACGCTGTGGAGAAACAGACGCTTGCTATGGAGCAGGTGGCTACCGGCGTTGAGCAGATTTCCGCAGTGGTGGAGAACAATTCGGCTACCAGTCAGGAGTGCGCGGCGGCCAGTGAAGAGCTGTCTAACCAGTCCGGTCTGTTGAAAGAACTGATCAGCACTTTCAGAATAAGGAATCATCGTTAATGAAATAAAAGAAGGACTCTGCCAAATCTTTTGGCAGAGTCTTTTTCGGATTCATCAATAAATCAAAGAAGTTAATTTCTCCACAAGCCCGATATCTGCGGGCAGCCAGTCCACACTTCTTAATGTTTTTCTGGTCAGCCATCTTGCGTCTTCATGTTCCTTTAATACCAGATCCCCTGATATTACCCGGCACAGAAAGCAGTCCATGGAAAGGTGAAACGAGGGGTAATCGTATTCCACGGTATCAAACAGTTCGCCTACCTCAATTTCCGTATCCAGTTCTTCCCGAATCTCCCGAATAAGGGCCTGTGCGGAGGTTTCGCCTGTCTCAACTTTACCGCCGGGAAATTCCCAGCCGTCTTTAAATTCGCCGTACCCTCTCTGAGTAGCAAAAATTCTGTTGTTGTGAAGGATGATGGCGGCCGCCACCCTGACTGTTTTCATTTTTTTCTGTCCCGGTTTTCCCTGAATCTGATTCAGTACTTTTCGCACTATTATACAGGAAATACAAAAGAAAGACAAATGCTATTGAAAATAGCATATTAAAAGTGTAAAATGTATTGATGCGATACAAGAAAAATGCAGGGGATGGGAAAGGGAAACGGGATTACAGATGAAGGAAATAACAAAAAAGAGGGATTATTCTGTCGGATTCATTTACGCCATTATACTCTGTTCCATGCTGCTGGTATTTCCTTTTCGAATCGACGGTATGGAAGCGTCGGCGGTTGTTTTGTTTTTACTGTGTATTGTGTGGATGCTGACGGATATTTTCCAGATCAGGCGGGGAAAGAGAAAGCCCCGGTCGAATTACAGACGGCTGGATATGACGGCCCTTATCCTTTTGGCATATGAGGTGGGACTGATTGCCGTCAGTATGCTGCAGGAACTCGGGGAGGATGAGCCGGAACCGAATTATTCATGGAATCTGATGATAATAGGGCTGATTCTTCTCTACCTGCTTGTTATGGAGGCGGGAACCTTTCACGCAGAATATCTGGATCTGATCCTGTACGGCGCGTTACCTGTGATGGCATTCTTACTTCTGGGGTATTTGTTTGATCCCCGGATTGGGGAAAGCATGAGTTTATGGGAAAATCCCGCGGCCATATCCTCGTATCTGATACCGGTCGGGGTTGTTTCCGCACTGCAATACTGCCGGTGTGAGGAACGGATGAGACGTCTTTTTTATGCGATGTGTGCAGGAATTTCTTTTTTTCTGCTGGCCTGTAATCACAGTGTGATCAGCCTGTGGATCATGACCTGTACGCTGCTGACGATTTCCACTCTGATCCGTCCTACAGCTGCTCTGTGTAAAAATGCCATGCAGATGCTGTTTCTTTTTTTGCTGATCATCAGTAGTATGGGGCTGATTACAAATAATACCGAACTGCTTCTGACGGCGGTTCACTATGATGCAGAACACAGCGTCTGTCTGGAAATGGTGACGGCAGCCGGCGCTTTCTTGTTTTTCTACTGCTGGTACAGGAAGCCGGAGGGTGTGCCCCCAAAAAGGATTGTAATGCGTGGGTTTTATAAGCTGGATAAGCTTGTGCTGCGGGGATTATTCCTTATTTTTATTTTGTTTCTTTCAGGCGGCACAGTGTGGAAAACATGGGATGCCGACAGATTTGGACTGCGGTGCGTGAGTGGTTTTGCAGAGCCCCTGGCACAGGAGGCGGGACAAAACCAATCTATGCTCCTTTTGTGTATGGGGGAGCAGGGTGTTGCAGGAGCTGTTCTTTGCATTGTAATACTGGCGCTGCTGATTGAGCGAATTAACCGGGCTTTTGGCTGGGATAAGCCGATGACGGGCGCGTTGTGCGTGATTGCGGTCAGCTTTCTTCCTCAGCTGTTTTTGTGGGAGATTACGCCCAATATTCTGCCGGTAGCGGTTATTCTGACGGGCAGTATTTTGGGCGGCTGGGAAAAGCGGGAGAGAGTCGTTAAAAAGGCAGTGGCAAAAGAAGACGGCAGGAAAAACAAAAGAGGAGTGGGCACGGAAAGCTCCCACGGGAAAAACCCTCGTGTGAAAACAGGAAAGGACAGGATGAGAAAATGAGTTGGCGGATAGGGAAAATATGGCATAAAAAAGGAGTATTGCATATGGGAAGACGGGCACTGACTGCCATAATTATAGGTTTTGGCATTTTGTTATGCCCGGTAGTATCGTTTTCTGTTAAGGCAAATGAAGCGGATTTAAGCGGGGAAGTTTCAGAGGAGAATATGACTACGGAATATAGTCGAATTGTGACAGCGGTAGGAGCAGTGGACGCCAGAGAGGAGCCGGATGAAAATGCGGCTGTGACGATCAGCTATCATGACGGGGATCATATTTATGTGACGGAACAGACGGCGGACGGGTGGTATCGTGTCAGATATCAGGATCTGACAGGTTATGTGCGCAGGGAACAGGTGGCGGAGATAGAGCTGGATGTGGAGGCGCTGGATGAAGAGTTTGCGGTCGAGGAGGCGGAAGGAAAGCTGGTTGTGGAAGAAGTAGAGCGTCAGCGGACGGAAGTAAGACGTTCCCGAATATGGGGAGCTGTGATTATACTGCTGGTGCTGGGGGTCTTTGCAACGGGTATTATTTCCGCCGCAGGAAACGGCGCGAAGGGGGCGGACAGAAATGAGCGGGATTAATGGTTTCGGGGAGTAGGGTCGGTATATGGTGAAAAAATTTTTATCTAAGCTGAATCAATGGTTTAACGCCTGCCTGATTGAAAAAAACCCTGTCATTGTCGAGGAAATGGCGCGCTATAATCAGACCTGCGGCAGGATAGAGGATCACAGGAAAAGGGCAAAAATGGTTGCAGGATTATATCTGCGGTATGGGATTTTGCACAGGTCGTCCTTGCGGGAATTTGAAAAAAGACTGTGCACCCGGCCTTTCCCGGAAAGCAGATATTCCAGACAGTCGTCCCTGGAGAAGATGGAAGGGCGGCTTGAAATGGCGGAAAACATTGTGTTCGACGTGTGGGATGTGCTGTTGTGCACCGGATTGGATGCGTTTCAGATGCGGGCGCTTTGCGAGTGCGAGGCGCTGCATCCGGGGATATCCGAATACGGCGGCAGTTTTTGGGTGGACAGTGCGTCAGATGACTTTTCGACACTGCATTTAGCCGTGAAAAAGGTTACGCTGGATAATGCGGTGATGCATACGCTCTGGAAGACGCTGCGGGATAGGGGGAAAAACATCTGTTTTTATAATAATTCGGATTATGATGATCAATTTGTGATGTCTTTACTCAGAGAGCGCGGATATCACGGAGATTTTTTTCCGGGCGATAAAAAGGAAGCGGTTCGCGTGACGGCCGAGGCACAGGCTTGTGCGCAGGACGAATGGGGAGCGGTACATTTATATCGAAACATACATCACCTGGGAAACCCTTATCGGACTTACTATGACCATAATGCGGTGACCTGTCTGACGGATCGGATCGGCAATCTGCTGCTCCACGGCGATGAGCGGGAAAAGTCGATATTTTATGAGTACGGGACGACCTGTGGCGGTATTCTGACCTGCGGCTTTTGCCAATGGCTGAATGACCTGGCGGACAGAAAAAATATTGACTTATTTCTTTTTGTGGCCCGCGACGGGGATATCATGCAGAAAATATATCAGAGACATTATGCAAAACATGAGTCGGCATATCTGGCGTTTTCCAGATTTGCCTCTTTTGAACTGATTTTCGGGGATTACCCGGAAGAGTATATCGACAAGAATATAAAACCCCGGATGGCGCGCAGAAATTGCGATAACACCATAGCGGCGGTTTTAAGGGAATGCGGACTGGATTTTATGGAAAGCCGCCTGACGGACGAAGAGCTGGATAAAACGGATATCCTGAATGAGGAACGGTATGAAGCGTTTAAACAATTTCTGTTAAGGCATAAGGGGGAGATTGCGGCCCATTTTCAGACTTCCTGTGAGGCGGCGGCGCAGTATTACGGACAACTATGCCGGGGACACCACAGTATATGCGTGGTGGATCTGGGATGGCATGGGAAATCTATTATTTATTTAAAGTATTTTATGGAAAAAAAGTGCGGTATGGATGTGCTGGTGACGGGCGCCATGATAGGCGCGGCGCCGGAGGTTGTGGTGCAGGATTATATCAGAAAGGATATGATCAATGTTTATGCCTTTGAAAACGATAAGTGGCGTTCGCCGGGCAGCAGGAATGGGGAGCAGATGGACTATCAGGAGATCCTTTGTACAGAGCTTTTGTTTTCCTCGCCAAAAGATACTCTGCTGCGCTACACTCTGGGGGAAAAAGGGGAAACGGTTTTCCTGTACGGGCGAAAAAATGAAAATGTGTATGCCATTCAGGAGATTCACAGGGGAATCTCTGATTTTGCTGAGAAGTTTGCGCCGATCCGGCGGCAATGCGGTTTCAGGGTTTTGGCTAGGGACGCGTATACGCCGCTGTATTATACGTTGAAGAACAAAAAGCTCTGTTCCTGGCTCTTTGAAAATTACAGGGAAGAGATAAATGCGATTAATGGATTTGAATAAGACAGAAACTTTACACTTACAAAATATAAAAACAAATATGCTATGATAATTGCAAACATATCAGTGAGTCTGAAATTCTGATATCACGTCTGTGACACATCAAGCATTCTTAACGAGTCCCTTATATGAAATCAGACATAAGGGAAGAAACCGGGAATGGGAAAAGCAGATGCGTATCAGTCCGATTATCTGGAAGATAATTTCAGGTTTGCAGATCAGATCAACAGAGCGTCCCCAAAATATATGAAAAAGCGGTAGAGCTGTATGAATTGGAATATTATTGCGGATGTGGTTTTTGAAGAAGGTGGAGGTACAAAACGATAGCAAATATAATTAAAAATGCTATTGAAAATAGCGAATGAAACTAATATAATTGTAAAAGTGAGTAAAAATATGTCAGGGAGAAGGGTGGAAATGGGAAAAGCAAGGACAAAGGAAGAATGCAGGCGGCAAATTATAAAGCAGGCAAAAAACTGGCTTCGCAAAAAAAGGACAATTTATGTGATAGGACAGAGACAGAACGATGTGGACTATATTTATTCTTTACTGGAGAATAGCAGTTTAAAGCATTGCAAATTTTTGAGGGGGGGGGTAAAAACTTCCTGCAAGATTTGGCTACGGCGCAGATTATGCTGCTGCAGGGATATATTTCCGGCATATTATTTGCTGACAGCTGTGGAACGACTTCTTTTGAAAAGAATTTGAAAATTGAAAAAAGTCTGGATAAATGTTTTGAGGCTCCGCACTATTTTTTTGAATTTGCAAGGGAAGAGGCGGAAAAGAAGATTGTTGAGTGTTTTTCTCCTATGAACAGTGGAGGACGAATAAATCTCATACAATTTGATATTACAGATAAATGCAATTTGAATTGCGCACTGTGTTCGCATTTTTCGCCGCTGGTAAAAGAGGAAAATAAATATTCTGTTCAACAATTTGCAAAAGATGTATGCCGGCTGCAGGAATTGACAGAGCATATTGAAAATATTGGGTTGTGGGGTGGAGAAACTTTGCTCCATCCCCAGCTGGATGAAATAATAAATATTGTGAGAAAAGCTTTTCCAAAATCTGAACTTGAGGTTGGAACTAACGGAATTTTACTTCCATCAATTTCAGATAAAGTATTGGATGCGGTAAGAGAGAATGACTGTACATTTAGAATTTCCGGCTATCCGCCGACAATGAAAATTTTAGATAAGATAGAAGAACGGCTTCGCAATAAAGGAATAAAATATTCGGTTGCCCCTGTTGAGCTTTTTTTCAAAAGGTATGAGTTACAGGGAGATCATAATGCGGCAAAAAGACATGCGGGATGTGGTTCCAAGGTTTGCCATGTTGTCAAAAATGGTACATTCTCCTCCTGCTATTTTCCATATGGCGCGCAGGTTTTCAACGAACATTTTGAGGAAAAATTTGATGTTAATAAAAGCGTTTTTGATTTGTATGATAAGAACTTAAATATGATTTCTTTTACAAATAAGGTAAAAGGATGTCTTGATATATGCAGATTCTGCGGAGAAATTAAGATGTATCCATGGAAAACGTCTGGAGAGGAAAAAGATGATATTTCCTCATGGATCAGTAGATATGAGGAGTATGCGAAAAATTTAAAGAGGAGAAAAAGATGAACATTTCGTTCGCAGATACAAAGCTATATGAAATTTTTGTAGTTAAAAATGGATATATAAAGGAAGAATACGATAATTACATCAAAATTAATTTTCAGAAAAAGGGCAGGAGAAACAGAGTCTTAGAATGGATCTTTTTACTGCGGCTGAATCTGGCATATAAAATACTAAACCGAAAAAAAGATGGATACGAAGCTAAAAGCGGGGGTGAATCGTCGCGGAGCTTTTGTAATATCGATGCTTTTGCATTCGAAAGGATAAAACCGCATCAGTTGGCAATGCAGCTGCTTAATTATGAAGTAATATCCTTTGATATATTTGATACATTATTGCTCCGGCCATTCAAGAAACCAAGCGATTTATTTCATATTATTGGAAAAAGACTGAATTTTGAAGGATTTGCATTTAGCTTTTATAGAGTGAGAACAGAAATTGAAAAAGAACTTCGGGATGAAAAGTATCGGAGAATAGGATCAAGAGAAATTACCATATATGACATTTACCATGAAATTGAGCGGCGCACCAACATTGCATATGAGGAGGGATTAAACGAAGAAATACAGGCGGAAATGGATTACTGTTTTGCCAATCCCTATATGCTCCAAGTATTTAAAATATTGAAAAACCAGGGTAAAAGAATAATTGCAACATCCGATATGTATTTGCCCAGGGAAATTATGATTAAGCTTTTATCTGGATGCGGATATGAGGGGTTTGATCGGATATATGTATCCTGCGATTATGAATGCAGTAAAAACAGTAACGGAAGAAACTTGTTTCATATCGTTAAATCGGATTATGCAGATAAAAGTATCTGCCATGTCGGCGACAACATGATATCTGATATTGACAGGGCGCAAAAGGAGGGGCTGTATACTGCCTATTATAAAAATGTACATCAGGTTTCGGAAACGCTGAATAATGTTAGAATGGCAGAAGTATTGAAGGGCAGTTATTTGGGACTTATTGAATGCAAACTTTATAATGGCGTAAAGAATCATTCCTTTTTCTATCAATATGGATATGCATATGGCGGTATATATGTTTTGGGCTATATGAAGTGGATTGATCGGTTTGTAAGAGATAAAAAGATAGATAAATTATTGTTTGTTGCCAGAGACGGTTATGTCTATAAAAAAGTTTATGATAAAATATGCGGTTCGGTCGAATCAGCTTATCTGTATTGGTCCAGAGTGGCCTTAATGAAATATTGCGTCGCAGATAGAAATTTTGAGGACTTTTTTGAACGGGTTGTAAAAATTAAAGCCGCTAATTCCGCCGAATCCGTCAGTATTGGCTATTTTTTAAGGATATTTGAAATAGATAATATTAATTTGGTAAAGTTCAATTTGGATGAAAGGCAGGAGCTGAATGATTCCGTGTTGAAAAACCTGAAGCAGTGTCTGTTATATTACTGGGATCAAATACAGCAAACATATGAGGCTGGTAAAAAAGCATTCTGCAAGCTGCTTTTGGCGGAGATTGGAAGCGCTGAAACAATAGGAATAGTGGACGCTTCCTCTAATGGATACGGCTTGATGAATCTGAAATATCTGATTGAATCGCTGACGGATAACGCTGTCAGGGTAAACGTGTTTATGGCAGACAGGGTCTATGCAAATAACAGAGGCTTTGTATATGACGAATCGGTACATTGCTATCTGTTCTCCGAGACTGTGAATAATGACTGCTATACGTCGATGTACGGGAGGCACAACAGCGATGGCGCGGCTAATCTGGCATTTGAGTTTTTAACGCAGGCGCCGCACGCAAGATTTGCCGGTATAGATAAGAAAGAGAAATTCCTTTTTGACCCGCCTGAAAATGAAAATTACGAAGCGACTGGTGAAATTTCGACCGGGATTGTGGATTTTTGTAATGACTTTACACAAACTTTTCGAAAAGACAGATATATTTTTGAAAATATATCTGGCAGTGAAGCGTTCAGACCTTTTGAAATCATAGCCAGAAACAAAGCGGTATTAAGAAAGTATTTCAAAGATATTGTCGTAGAGAAAAATATTGTAGGCGGAAACGCAAAAGGGAGAAAGGAAACCTATGCAGATATAATCAAATAGGGATTTGGGTGGATGTGATGATTTTATACCATGCGGTTTCGATTTATCAGTTATTAGTGTGTATTGTATATAAAACGATGCACCATTGTGATCAAAAAGCAGTTTTATTAATGCGCGATTTGACAAAAACGCGACTGGGAGACAGATACAATCTATTAGTAAAATACTTTAATGACATTATTATTTATGGACCGCAAAAAACGGCCGGCATTGATGAGTTACAAAACAGGGGATATAAAATTGATGATTTTACGGAAATATATGTCGCATGCGCCCATACCTGGTTCGGCATATATCTGTGTGAACACAACATTCCTTTTATTTTTATGGAAGACGGAGCGGGAGCCATCAGTCAGCCCGAAATATTGGAGAAAGTTAATGCAGATACGCAATGGATTGATAAGGATTTGGAGTACGGTCTTTTCAACGGTGAAAATTCGGATATCGTAAAATGTATCTGCAACATGAACCACCAGCGCGAGGGTTATATTAATGCTAAAGACGAACATTTTGACGTAATACAGGAGTTAAATAAACTGGATCATAAGGCGGATATCATAGCTGTATTTACGGATCTGAAAGACGTTGAAGTGAACGGTGAAAAAAAGAATGTAGTATTTTTGACAGAACATCTGGCAAATTTGGCGCTTTTGGAGTGGGAAGAACAGATTTATTTGTATCAGGTTATATTTGATTATTATTTTAAGAACACAAATTTGATTATAAAACCGCACCCGGATGATTTGATGTATTATGAAGATTTAATAGAGAATTGTAAGGTGATCAGAGAAAAATTCCCTTCGGAACTGCTGCCGCTTGTGTTTTCCAAAAGACCGGAATGTCTGGCCACGGTTACATCTACTGGGATTCGGGCTATCAGAAATCAGTTTCAGGAGGTTGTTACATTTAATTATCAATTTTCTTATTACGAAAAGGAATTTTATTTTGTACATAGATATTTTGCGGCGGTTCATATCTATGAAAACAACTGCCAATCGACAAAAAAGCTGGTTTTTATGGGAGTTAACAGGGCAATAGTTGATAATATGAAACTAACTTATAAATATGAAATTGTGGATTCCATGGATGAGCTGAAAGCTGTTTCCAAGGAGAGCTTCATCGTATGTGATAAACTCGATAAGCTGGATATAAGACCTTACGATTTATGCAGGATGATTGATGAAAAGGCGGAAAATTCCATATTTTTGTTTTTAAACAGCGGACAAGGCTTTATGTTCTATGATTACTATTACAAAAAAATATGGGATTACGCGTATCCTGTGGAAATCAGAAAAATAAAAAGGCGGGAAATGGACGTCTATGAAAACCTAAAGCCTGAAACCATATACTTTTTTCATAAAGGAGGGTTATCAATGCAGCCAATATCGTACAGTTTAGAAAATACAGGTGTGGATATAGTGATTGAAGATTTCAAGGGGGACAAGCTTAGGATCAAGGTACTGGAGGGGTTACTGGAGGCAACGGAACAACGATTAATGCAGTACATAGAAGCGGAGAAAGAGCAGAAAAAAGCAGAAGAGGAAAAGAAGGAAACGGTTTCATGAAAACAGTAGGAATTATTCCGGCGCGATACAGCTCTACCAGACTCCCTGGGAAGCCGCTAATTGATATTTGCGGGCATCCCATGATCTGGTGGGTGTACCATCGAACGCTGAAAGCCAAAAAAATAAGTGAAATTTATGTGGCTACCGATGATATCAGGATTGAAAAGGTATGCCGGGAAAATAATATTCCGGTTTTAATGACAGTTGCCGACCATACTACAGCAGCTAACAGGCTGTATGAGGTTTCCAAAACGGTTGATGCAGATTTATACATACAGATTAACGGAGACGAACCGCTGATCAGTACAGACGCAATTACGGCAGCAATACCGGAGGAGGTTTGCCTGGAAAGGGAATTTGGGACGAATGTTATAACCGAGATTGAAAATACGGCGGAGCTGATGGATTCTTCTAATATAAAAGTGGTGTTTGATGAAGATATGAACGCCAGATACATGTCCAGAAATCCAATACCGTATCCGTATAAGTCAATCAATTTTAAATATTATAAACATGTGGGCATTATCAGCTATAACAAGAAAATGTTGGAGTTTTATGCAAATTCCGAACCGGGAAGATTTGAGAAAATAGAGGGGATCGATACGCTGCGATTTATTGATTACGGGAAACAATTACGGTTGGTCTATGTACCGCATTGTTTCAGTTTTTCGGTCGATACGGAAAAGGATCTGGAAATTGTGAGAGAAAGGCTGATGCATGAAGAACGATAATATAAAACTTCTTGACTGCACGCTCAGGGATGGCGGGTATATCAATGATTGGGACTGGGGCTATGATGTTGCGAGGGGAATTGTGCAATATCTTGTTCAGTCCGGCACGGATGTGATAGAAGTCGGCTTTTTGAGAGATGTTGAAGGGTACAATCCCAATATTACGGTTTGCAGAAGAATAGAGGAACTGAATAAATTACTGCCGGAGAAATGCGATACATGCATGTTTTCTGCAATGGCAATGCGAAGTAATTATCATATTGAAAATTTATCCGAATATACGGGCGCGGGCATAGAACTGATTCGGGTGACGGCGCATGAATATGATATCAACGAAGGACTGGAGTTTGCAAGGCAGGTAAAGGAAAAAGGCTATAAGGTCAGTGTGAATCCCATTAATATCATGGGATATTCCGACGGCCAGATTTTAAATATAGTGGAACAAATTAATGAAATTTGTCCATATCAGTTTTCTGTTGTCGATACTTTCGGAAGTATGAAACAGTCTGATTTGGAACGGATTGTCAATCTTATTGATCATAATTTGAGTGAAAATATACGATTGGGTTTACATTTACATGAAAATATGTCGCTTGGATGTCTGCTGGCTCAAAAATTTTCTGCTATGCAGCTGAATCATGATGTCACCATAGACGGAAGTCTTATGGGAATGGGCAGAAATCCGGGCAATCTGCCTATTGAATTAATAGCGGATTATTTAAATGAAAACAATGCTGCCCGATATGACATTAACTATATGCTGGACGCAATTGACGACTATATTTCACCAATCAAGGGCGAGACCCTGTGGGGATATACAACAGCATACTTTTTATCGGCCCGGTTTAATCTTCACAGAAATTATGCGGAGTATTATTTGAATCAAGGAAATCTGACGAGCCGTGACATTAATCAGATTTTTGAACGGTACGACAGAAAAAAGGCTGCTGTGTTTGATCAGAAATATGCGGATGAAATGTATGAAGAGTATTTAAGCAGGGCGGTTTCGGATGAAGAAGACAGAAGACTGCTGGCAAAACAGCTGACCGGCAAAGATATTGTACTGCTTGCGCCTGGCAATACAATCAATAAATATGAAGAGGATATAAAGAAACATATTGAAAACAAAGATTCTGTCGTGATTTCTGTTAATTTTATTCCGTCTGGCTATCCTGTGGATTATGCTTTTTTCAGTAATAACAGAAGATGGGAAAAATACAGTGGGGATATACACGGCAAAGTAATCGCTACATCCAATATTGAGAGGAAGCGCGTAGATTATTGTATTGATTACAACAGTCTGAAACGTTACCTGGGAAAAGATAATAATGGATTATTGATGCTGTTGAATTTGTTGCGTGAATTAAACATACATCATGCCGCAATAGCCGGAGCCGATGGCTACGGCATGAATGAAAACAGTTATTACAGCCAGGGTATGCGAAGCTATTTAAAAAGGGATAGGGAATATAATCGCGAGGTCGCAATCATTATTCGAAAAATAGGCGTTGATGTCAGATATATCACGCCCTCTGAGTATGAAAAGCATTTGACAATTACAGACGAATGACAGGAGGTTTGTAATGAAGGCATTACTGAATATCGGCATGTTTCTCGTTCCGCCATTAATGGCATATATCCTGCATATGGGAAACGCAAATCGTAAGGGGGGGGGGGAC
>ERZ779632.483-NODE-483-length-22866-cov-7.523169_pt1 | contig 22866 bp, 30 predicted proteins | sample MGYA00514194_ERZ779632 | MGnify/ENA primary metagenome ERZ779632 (study PRJEB29562, sample SAMEA4376704) | mouse gut metagenome | isolation source: Cecum | study: EMG produced TPA metagenomics assembly of the A DSS colitis mouse model was used to assess the...
CCCCTACCAAATTGCTATTAAAGAAAATCTTTTGTCCAGAGAACAGGTTGAGGATGAAATGTCCGAAGCTGATTTTGATGAGACGAAGTTTTCTATGGAAATGGGTGCTATGTGGTATGGCGATACAGGCGATGCCTTCTTTTCCTTTGATGATGTGTCAAAACGAAGAAAACTGAAAACCGCAATATATCCACCATCTCCTAAATACAAAGTCCCTGATTTGGTATTAAATGAAAGGCGTATTTTATCTGTCGATATTGCATTAATGGCTTCTAAAAAGAAAAAGAACAATGACGCAAGTTCCATTATGATTAATAGTTGCATCCCTACAGGGAATAATAATTACATTTCTAATATAGTATATGCAGAAAACCATGAGGGTCTGACTACTGATGAACTTGGATTGATAGTCATGCGATTATATTACTCTATGAAATGTACAGATATTGCAATTGATACAAATGGCATAGGACTTGGCGTATATGACTTCATTATTAAGGATCAGTTGGATCCAGATACGGGAGAAACATTTAATGCTCTCTCCTGCTGTAATAATAAAGATATGGAAGAACGCTGTAAGGTTAAAAATGCTCCAAAAGTTGTATGGTCTATTAAGGCTAATCAGTCTTTCAATAATGAAATGTGCACTATGTTAAGAGCTGGCTTTAAAAATGGAAAAATCAATTTGTTAGTGTCTGAATTTGAAGCTGAAGAAATATTAAGAGATAAAATAAAAGGATTCTCTAGGTTATCCATCTATGAGCAGACTGATAAAAAGATGCCATATATTCAAACCACACTTCTTATTTACGAATTAATAAAGTTAAACAGTAAGATAAATGGTAATAATGTAAAGATTGAAGAACAATCTGGAGAGCGTAAAGATAGATATAGTAGTCTTGGCTATAATTATTGGGTTGCACGTCAGATAGAGATAATGCAAAAACCAAAGAGCAGCAAAAATGTCCATTCTACTATCCTATCAATGGCACGTAGACCATCTATAGTGAGAACATATTAAATTTTCAAAAGTCACAAAACGGAAGAAGGTGAGATAAATAAGTACAGAAAAGAACAAAACCGAATTGTCTACTATAACCGATGAGCAAGCATCTAAAATACACAACTCAGATAAGCAATCATTTGATAACTTTACATCCGGCAAATCAAAAACTATGGATTTTGCAGCTATAAAACGATTGGTGTTATCAGAATTGGCTTTAAATAAATCTATTCGTCCACAACGTATCTGCGGATTTTCAAGACAGCAAATTTTAAATATGTGCCAATATCCAGAACGATATGGAACACAGATATTAAAATTAATGGATTATATGTATCAGAAATCAGGATATATGCGAAGACTTATAGACTACTTTTCTAACATGCCTAAGTTGAATTACTATATAGATAAAGAAATTACAGATATGTCTTTTCTTAAGGTAAATGAAAATACATATAAAAAAACCTTTATAAAGTTTGCTTCTCAAGCAAGTAAATTTAATTTAGGGAATAATATCCATGACATTACAAAAAGAATGTATCTAAATGATGCTTGTTTTGCATTTGTTATAGAAACTGACTTAGATATATCTTATTTCTTTCTTGATCCAAGATATTGCGAAATCAGAAAAATAGTAAATGGAAATGTATATGAGTTTGCCATAAATAGAAGTCTTTTGTCAAATGCATACTATGATACTCTTCCATCTGAATTACAAAATCTATTGGAGCAATCAAAAAATATATCTTTAAATAACCTTGTAGATATTCCTTATGAAAATGGATTTTGTATAAAATATAACAGCAATTTTCTTCATCTATTTCCACCGTTTTTTCCAATGATTGCAGATATTCTTTTGATTGATGAATATAAGGATTTGGCGAAGAGTAAGGCTGTGAATGATGCGTACAAATTGTTAGTGCTTCCTGTGCCGATGAAAGACGGTGAAGTGACAATGGACGATACTATGCTCACGCCATATGTGGAAACCGCCCTTAATGTCGTACAGGAAAATATAGGGGTACTACCCTATCCTGGAGAAGTTAAGTCAGTAGAATTTTCATCAAGTAATTCTGATGATAGAGATAAAGTCGCAGATGCTACTACTCAAATGTATGCGAATCAAGGTGTTAGTGAAGCACTTATGTCTGGTGCTTCTAGCGGATCGGAATTAAAATTGTCAATCACAAATGATAGTGCTGATATTTTTAGAATTTATCGTATGTTGGAAAATTGGATGAGTTTGCAAATGAAACTGCGTAAATACATTTATCCCTCATATCAGTTTGTTTACAAAATATTAGATATAACCATTTTCAATGAAGCAGATGTAATAAATCGGGAATTAAAATTAGCACAGGCAAGCGCACCAAATAAAGAGCGATTATGCGCAGCTAGTGGTATATCTCCTTCTGCTATGATTGGAAACACAGTACATGAAGGTAAGATGTTCAAAGATATTTTTGATTTGTGGAATCCACTGAAATCATCATATACAACTTCTGCTTCTGGAGATAAATCTGATGATGGAGGCAGACCCACTATGGACGATGGAGATTTGAGTGCTGCAGGTGAAGTAACTCGTGAGAACGATACAAATGATCCTGATAATCGCATATAGAAAGTTGGTGTCTTATGAATATTGTTTATGTATTTGACAAGGCTAAAGCAGATTATCTACATAGTCTTGGATTTATATATAATGAAAAAGAAATTGATAATAAAAAAGCATATCAGTTTTTTGGAACAGATGAATTTATGAAATCACTCACTTCAAATTATGAACAGAGTGATTTTTTAGTGTCAAAAAATATGTGCTTTTAGAGAATTAATAAGTAATTGGTTGGTTGGATAAACCAGTAAAGAGACAAAACAGGATGGTTATCACTCTCCTATCTCTGCTTAATTAAATAAGGTTGGATAAATTCTGATCTTATGTATTAAGGAGACAAATTATGAGTTATAACAAAAAAACTAAAATGTATGAAGGATATATTTATTGTATTACAAATAAAGTAAATGGTAAAAAATATATAGGTCAAACAAATAGGTCTATTAATGAAAGATATAATGAACATATAAGGAAAAGCAGGTACAATAGAGACAATCAATACTTATATACCGCAATGAAAAAATATGGAAAAGATAACTTCATTATTACAGAAGTTGAAAAGGTTACTGAAATTAATAAAAATTTGTTAAGCCAAAAACTTAATCAAAAAGAAATATTTTATATTGATAGCCTTAAAACCAGAAAACCTTGTGGATATAATATGACAGATGGTGGTGTATTACTACCTAATACATATGTTCGCAAACCAGTTTGTAATTATGATTTAGAGAGAAATCTTGTCAATGAATTTGAGTCTATTACTGATGCCGCATGTTACTATAATATAAGCCAAGCAGATATTACACATTGTTGTAATCGTGAAAAATTAAATATGGTTGGTGGATATATTTGGCGTTTTAAAGGTGATGACTGTGATGTAAAATCTGTAGAAATTCCGGCAAAAGTAATAATACAATATGATTTTGAAGGCAATTTTATAAATAAGTATTATGGCATTAAAGAAGCAACTATAAAAACTGGAATTCGTAATATATCTAATTGTTGCAATGGAAGATATAAATCTGCTGGTGGTTATATATGGAGATTCTTAGGTGATAAGTTTGACAAATACAATTTACCAAAAACAATAAATAAGACTGCCTAATTGTTGAGAGTGTTTCATAGCACTCTCTTTTTATTATATTTAAAAATAAAAAAGGAGGAAAAGTTGGGTAATAGAGTAATTAGATATGAAACACAAATTCAAATAGTTCCATCAAGTATGAAACAACTTAATAAGCAATTTGCATTAGTGGATATTCTTTTGTGTTATCACGGAAAAAATCGGAATATGACGGCAATGACTAAAGAAGTTATCGAAGCTGCTCTTCCATCTCTATATGGCATTCCAATTGTTGGTGAATACATATATCTTGATGACGGATCGCAGGATTTTGGAAGTCATGGTGGAAAAATAATTATATCCGATAAGGGGATCAAATTTGAAGACACAACTAAGCCTTACGGATTTATTACAAAAGAAGCCGTTGATAATGCAAAATGGGTAACTATTACTGAGAAGAATGGAATTCAGCAACATGAATATTTAGAGCTTAAAAATTGTATCGTGTGGGAAAAGCGATATGAAGAAGCGTCTGCATTACTTGATAAAAATTACGGACAAAGTATGGAGATAGAAATATCATCAGGAGATTATGATTCTGATGGGTATTACAACATTAAAGAAATGACATTTAGTGCGGCTTGTATTTTGGGTTCTAATCCAGATGGTACAGACGTAATACCATGTTTTGAATCTGCTTGTATTGGCAGACATTATGAATTTGATTCTTTCAAGAAAGAGTTTGCTCTTATGCTTGATGAATATAAAAAATTAACTAACGAACCTAATAAGGAGGAAAAGAACTTCATGGATTTAAAGAAATTTACGGAAATTCTTTCAGCCGAGAAGATTGGTGAGTCCGATGTTTGTAAATACAGACTTTTGAATGTAACAGATTCTAATGTATTTGCTTTAGATATGGAAAATTATAAACCTTATGGTTTTGATTATGCAGTTACAAACGAAGCCGATGTTGAAGATATCGTGATTGACTTTAATTCCAAGGTTGAAATGTCTTTATCTGCTACAGATAAGATCACAGATGAAAATTTTGAGGAATTTAGTATTCAATCAGAAATTGATTCTGTAAAGAATGATATTTTTGCTAACGATGTCCCTGCAAAAGTTGATGAGTGTACTAATCTTTTAAAAGCTGAATACGAGAAGGAAATTGACGAATTGGGTGCTTCATTCAAGTCTTTAAATGAACAGTATGAAAATGCAACGAAGGAACTTGAAAAATACAAGGCAAAAGAAAGTCTTGAAAAAGCAAATCAGCATAAAGCCGATGTTGATGCACTATTTGAAAGATATGCTTCTAAACTGGGCAAATGTGCAGAATTCCTTGTATATAAAGCAAAGACTAAACCAGAGGATGTGACACTTGAAGAAGTGAGTGAAAAATTAACATTGATGGTTGGCAAATATACTATGGACAATCAGAAAAATAAAAACTTCACTTATACACCTACTGAAACAGGCGTTACAGGAAGGCGAAATGAAGCTATTGAAAACAAATATGGTCATTTACTTGACAAATATATTAAATAACTAGGAGGAATTTTAGAATGGATAGAAAAACTTATATGACTGTCGAAACCACAAATCTGAATGGTTGCTCTTGCTTTTCTTTACAGTCTGATGCAGATGTGGAGAATGGTGCAATTGTAGGTAAAGGCGATTTAGTTACTGGTGAAAAGAGCGTTTATGCAGCACTTGATACTTATACAGAAGATGCTATGTATTTAGTTGCGCATCCAGCATGGTCATACAAAAACGGTTCTAAGACCGATCAGAACGAAGAGAATTTTATCAATAAAGCAGGTATTGCCTTTAAAGCATATGAACTGAAAAAGGACAGGAAATACAAGGTTAGTAACTTACCTAGCACTGTTACTCTTGAAAAAGGAGATTTTGTAGAGTTTAAGGACGGTGCATATGCGAAAGCTGCTTCTGATACAAAATTAAAAGTTGTTGATGTTGAAGAAATTGGATTTCCATATTGCATTGGTTCCGCCGGTGTAGTAATTACTAGTAATTCTACAAATGAATATGGATATGCAATAGACACAAGAAATGTTAAATACACTATCGAAGTACAGTAATAATTGAAGGAGGAATACATAAATGGGTAATTATTTAAAAGATTTGACTACATTGATGAATGACAGTCTCACAAACAAGGTTGCTCTGTTTAATGCAGAGGCTTCTAAATATACTGATCAGGCGATTAGGGAAGCATTCTTTGAAATTCTCGGTGAGGATAAACTTACTTGGCAGAACTTCAGGAATCACAAAAATGAAATTTATACCGTTGTCGAAACTGTTCTTTCTATTAATCTTCCTACCGCATGGGAGAATTCCAGATTCTATGACCAGTTTGTAGAAGTAAAGAATGGCGCATTAGGCGATAAGAATGAATTTGTTGTTGAGGATAATTCAATCCTTGTTGCTTCTCGTTTCTCTGGTAATCATTGGGATACTGACCGTCAGAAGTTACAGGGCAAGAAATCTTTCTCTGTATCTACTGAATGGATTTATCTGAGAGTTTATGACGAACTCGAAAGATTCCTAAAGGGTACTATTACTCTTCCTGAGATGATTGCAAAGTTACAGAAAGGCTTCCAGAATGAAATTGATTCCAGAATCTATGCTTCCTTCAATGGTATCGGCACTTATCTTCCATCTGCCTTCCAGGAAAAAGGCTCTTATGACAGAGGACTTATGAACGACCTGATCCAGAGGGTACAGATTGCATCTCAGAAGGAAGTTGTTCTTGCTGGTACTAGAACTGCCCTAGCAAATATCTCCGAAGGAATCAATACTGCATGGATTGCGGATTCTCAGAAAGAGGAACTTGCTACCACTGGTGTTGTTGTTGAAAACATTGGTCTACCTGCAAAAGCTGTTATGATTCCTCAGACATTCCTTAGAGGCACATATGACTTTAAGGTTGATAACAATGTAATCCATGTATTGCCTGCAAATTCAAAACTTGTAAAACTCTTCTATGAAGGTGACGTTCGTGCAAGAGATTTGTCTGAACAGGATACACATGATCAAACTGTAGACAGTCAGGTACAGGTAAAATTGGGAACAGGCGTTGTTTGTGATAATCTTACTGGTCGATATGAAATTGTCTAATCAATAGAAGTAAATAAAATATACTAAAATTCGCTCACCTAACAATAGGTGATTTTTTATTGCATATTTTAGGTGAGCATTTGATAGAGGTATATATGAGTGATAAAGAAAACAACATAAATATAAAGCATAGAGTTCCTTTTGACAGAGAATATGCAACAAGCTATAGATCAGAAGTCAAGTGGTTGGCAGGCCACGGAATCCGATATGAATCTGTTAAAGAAATAAATACTATTTCAATATACAAATATAAAAAGAATTCTGCTCTATATTTTGCGCTAGGTGAATTCTATAAGTCTTTGGAAAGCAGAAATGTAAAAGATTTGGAGGAAAAGAACTAATGAATTATGAAAATATGTCATTAGATGAGTTAAAAGAATACGCAAAGCAACTGGATATTAAAGTAGGAAATATTGGGAAAGAAAAACTCATTGAAAAAATTAAGGTTGTTGAAAATAATAAAACGGCTATTTCCGCTGTAATCGAAGATGATGATTTAGAGGCAACTGATCCAGTTCCTACTATTACACAACAGGAAGAAAAGAAAGAATCTCTTTTAGATTCCATTACATCTGCAATTGATGATTTGGACGAATCCGTTGATACTGGTATTAATTCAAATATTGAAGACTTACCTATTGATACTGTGATTCCCGTTAAATCTATTACATTCGGTGGATTAACATATAAATCTCGTACAAATAATGCAATTTTCAGATGGAATCAAATCGGTGCTATTGAATATATGACTGTTGCGGATTTGAATGAAATGAACAATTATAAGAGAGATTTCTTAAATAGACCATTGGTTATCCTTATGGATGAGCGGGCAATCAAGAAATTCAGACTCACTTCAGTATATGAAAATGTTGCAAAAATCAATAATCTCAAACAGGTATTTGCATCTGATATGGGTACAATTGAAAGAACTATTGACACTGCATTACAGGTTAATATGAGAGATATTCTTGTGTCGAAAGTAAGTCAGATGATTAAAAACAAAACGCTTGTAGACATTAATGTTATTCGTCTATTAAGCAAGCGTTTATCATACGATTTTGAAGAGATTTTGGAGCAGTAAAAAAGGCAGGTGATACATATGGCTAATACTACATATAAGGAACTTGCTGATGCGGTATTTAATAAAATCAAAGATGTAGATTTTGCAAGCATAGATGAAGAAATTGCCTATCAGATAGTTATTGGTTATATGCGTCCTGCCATCGTTTCGTATCAATCAGCGAAGCAAGATCTATCTGACAGAGATGACGAACTTGAACAATTTAATTTCGTTCTCAAGGACGATACATTTATCATTCTAGTAAATTACATGGTTATCGAATGGCTCAATGCAAATTTCATTTTAACTTCTTCGGCTCTCAAGACACGCCTTTCATCCAGTGATTTTCATTCACTGAATTTGCATAATCAGCTTGGGAAAGCATTAGAACTTCGCTCTATGTTAAAATCCGAAAATGACCAGTTAGCAATCAATAAATCATATAAGGATACCAAGCTCTTTGATTTGGTAACTAATAGGAAGAAGGTGTAGTATGAGCCTTCAACTTATGAAAGAACGTATTAAACAGAGTGGTACTTCATTATATGATGAACAGATAAAAGACGCACAAGATATCCTAGCTTATGGATTTCAAGACGATGTATCATGTGCAAAACATATTTTCTTTTGGATTCCTGGTGAAAAACCACAAAAGGGCAGTCACATCTATATAAAATTCTATGATAGAAAATATAGTTCTGCTAATGGAAATATGAAATCATTTCTAACACACAATAATGACAAAATTGAAGTTGGTGACTATATTTATGATGAAGAAGAAAACACCTATTGGATTTGTACAGAGTCATTTCATGTAGATAATATCCATTACGAGGGAAAATTCACACAATGCAACTGGTTTTTAAGGTGGCAGCGTCCAGATGGAACCATCCTGGAATATCCTTGTTTGGATTTGAACAGCACACAATATAACAGTGGCGAATCAGGAAACAACACATTAAAACTTGGTTCTGCGCAGCATATGGAAAAAGTACAAGCAAATAGTGATACAATCTCATTGGCAAGTCCCCAGAGATTTTATGTCAGTAGAGATAATTCTATTCCCTATGTTATCACACAGAATGATACTACCGCCAGTAATTATGGGAAAGGTATCTGTAATATTACGGTTACTCAGGATGTCAGGCGTGAAGATAAGGACAGACCAGATTTGGGAATCTGTGATTATATAGATCCGTCCTCTCCTCTTCCACCCACTCCATCAGAACCCAATGAAACGACAGATTTAAGGTGTGTGATTTCTGGGAATACAAACCTGAAGAATGGATACAGGCGTTCATATACCGTAACATTTTCAGATAAAGATGGTAATGTTATTGATTGGCAGAATATTAATTTCATATGGAATATAGTAAATAATTCAGGACTTATTACAAATGCATATGAGAATAAAATTGATATATTTTTAGATAATGAAGATTTAATTGGATCTTCTTTTTTATTACAAGTAATTGTCGCAGGCGAGATTTTAGCAGAATCAAAAATAATAATAATTGAATAACGGAGGTGGTTATGTCAAATTTATATAATGCATCCAGATATAAAAATGTGATAATTAATCTTCTCCTGAATAGCAATGATTTTGTCACGTTGATGAATCCGCCATCTCCACCACATAATCAATTAGAAATACAGGATATGTTACTTGGTGGCACTTGGATTATTGACAAGAATAAGTATGAAGTTCAGGGGCAACTCTTCGACCATAATTTTGTAGACGATACTACTGTTGCCGAAAAAACATTTGTATTCGTTGAAACAGATATAGATATGATCCGACAGAATATCTTTACGGATTTTAATTTATATATATGCATTTTCACATCAAAATCACTGATCAGAATAACGGACGATACAGCTCCTTCAATTAATGAAGTTGAAGAAATGGGTTATGAGGTGGGACATTATGGTAATCGCATAGACATATTATGTGATATTGTAGACAGAATTTTAAATGGGAATAAGAAACTAAAAGGAATCAGTGATATAGAACCTGCTCAAAGGGGATTTTGTACCATATATTCACCCAGTAATAAATATTACGGAAAGTGTCTCAAATACAATATCTCTAACTTAAATGATCTGGAGGAATATTGTGAAGATTAGTAAAGATACCCTTCTTTCTTATCTCATCTACAATGACCCATTTCAATACAATGAACATATCACCTTATATCCGATCACCATGAAAGATGTAATACTATTCCAATCTTTAACATGTTCAATTACTGTTAGAAAAAACAGTATATTCCATAGCAAAAAAATAATTAAGATGGATTATTTAAATTTTCTGTTTTTTGCTTTAGGAAATACAGAATTAGAAAAAGAATATGACATCGCTGGATTGTCCCAATATCTAATCTTAACTATGCAGTTATTACAGCTGTGTTGCCAGAATCAGGAGGTTCGTTTAACTCAAGAGGGTTTGTCTATTAATAATGAAATTATAACACCAGAAGTATTTGATGATTTAAGAAGAATCATTATTATTCAAAATGATATTGATTTTGATATTGATGAATTTTTAAATTATGATACTGAACAAAGACTGCTTAAAGCGCAAAAAGATCTTAATAAAGACGAGGTAAAAGCAACTATTGAAGATTATATTGATTCTTTAATTATAGCCATGAGCACTACTGAGGAGTATATCAAAAACATGACAATCAGGAAATTCTGGCGTTACATCAAACGCTATCAACTTCATGAGGGATATACAATTGCTAAAACAGGTGAATGTAGCGGAATGGTTACATTTAAAGAACCAATTAAACACTGGATGATATCTCTTGAAGAGGATGATAAATTTAAGGATTTAAAAACAGACGAGAATTCTTTAAAAGGGAAAATAGCAAACGCAAACGGTTGATCAAGAACAGATTTTGTCTGTTCTTTTTATTTTTTAATAAAATGGAGGAAATATAATGTCCAAGAAAAACAATAAGAATGAAAAGGATTTTTTAGTTAGTACAGCAGATTTCGCATTCTATGTGGATGATGTTCTTGCCTGTACTGGAACGACAAATTTAAACGCTTCATTGGAAGTGTCGATGGAAGAACAAGAGGTTAAAGGTGGAAAGGGTAATAAACTTCTATATGCATTTAAATATGGACGAGCTTTAAGTGCCACACTGGAAGCTGCTGACTGGAAATTAGAATATATTGCAATGCTATCTGGTTCAAAGATTACAGAAGGCATAAAGGATGTGTATAAGCTGAGAGAATGTGTAACATTAACAGAGGGAATTGGTGTATTATCTACTACTCCAATAGGAAATGTTGCAGTCGAGCTATCAAATGGAACAATTGTAACAGTTGAACCTACTGGAACTACTATTGATATGACTAAATTTGGTTTAACAGATGACAAGGATTCTGTAAAGGCAACTTATAAGTATAGTAGAAATGCTAAACGCATTACAATTGACGCTGAGTCTACTCCATTTGTAGGACGATTAGTTCTCGATGCAGACAAACACAATAGTAAGCGTGGAAAAGTGGGAAGTGTTCAGATTGAAATTCCATCATATCAGTTAAATGGTAATTTTACTATTGAATTTACACCTGATGGGGTTACTTCTACTTCTTTGGAAGGCAAGGCATTAGCTGTTGAAGGTGATACATGTGCCGATGGCAGTGTATATGCATATATTACTGAGTTCGATGAAACAGAAAATGCAATTGCAGTAACCGAAATTGCTGCTACCCCTGATACGATTAAAATTGATACGTCAACAAACACTACTGCTACAATTTCTGTAATTGGCTTAAAGGGTGGACTCTACTCTCCTATTGAGCTGGACAATACAGATTGTACATTTGTCAGTGATACGCCTGCTACTGCCACAGTTGACTCAGATGGTGTAGTTACTGCAGTGGCATCTGGAACAGCAACTATCACTATTTCATATAATGGTGTTTCTGACGAAATTAACGTTATTGTTGAGTAGTAAAATAATAAACATTAAAGGCGGATGTTATACCTGCTGTTTCATCCGTCTTTAATATAAAGTCACTATATGAAGGGATTAAATTAATGATTGAAAATGAATTAAAGCCAGATAAAAATATTTTTACGGAATCTTCAGAAACATCCGAAAATGAGGACATTACAAAAAAGTCTAAACGACAATCTCTCAAAAATGAATTTAAAGAAAAAGAATGTCGTGTAATCTCTTATAATAAACATTCTAAAACTTTAGATATCATGTTTGATAATTATGGTATAAGGCTCAAAAATATTGAAACCTTTACAGAGAATACGATAAATATAAAATATAAAGGTGAACTTGGAAGACCTGATTTTGAAATCAAACTATAGGTGATCATATGTGTAAAAACTCTTATGAACAAATATCTCATCAGACAGGAAAAACTATGATATTCTGCAAGCGTATGGGAACAGAAGCTGCGCTGAACCAGTTGTGTATCAGCCAAAAATATTGTGCTGATAAGGACAGATATATTGAAATAAATCAAAAAAGAGACTGTAAATATTATGAATAAAATGAGTGTAAACAGATTAGTGTATATTATTGATGGGTAAGATATAAACTAATCTGTTTTTAGTGAAATATCTTACCCATTTTTTTACGAAATGGGGTGAAAATTATAGCAAAGATTGATCATGAATATGCCTGTGTTTGGGTAGATGAATTTAATTATCTTACAAAACATGGTATTAAATATACTTTTGTAAAAATCGTAGATGGTGTTACAGTTTGGAAATTCAAAAAGAATTCTGCTCTTTTTAATAAACTTGCAGAATTTTATAAAAATGTTTATTCTAAGTAATTTTATATGGTGGTGACATGATATTTACACAATACAAAACTCATGATGAAACTATTAAAATATTGGAAAGAAAACTTAGAATTGCAGAAATGAAGCGTAAAGAAAGGAATTTAAAAAAGCAAATTTTAAAATCATATTTTCCGTTTTGTTTAACTGTCAAATTTAATAAATTAATTGTTTTGCTTTCCATAATTACAATCATTTCTTATACAGTTGCAGCAATCTTATTGCAAAAATATACAATGACAGAGCTTAGCCCTACTCTTACCACTTGTGTATATGCTTTCTTTGGAACAGAATTAATTGGACTTGCAGGAATTAAAATATGTGATACTAAATTTATTAATCAAGATAATAACAACATCGGATGTTAGGAGGAAATATGGAATTTTCAGAAGTATTAAATTATATTTTATATGTTGTTTTGACAGTAATCTTGCCTGTAGTCGCAACATATACAGTTAACTTAATTAAAGCAAAAATAAAAGAAAGTAATGTTATTGCTGATGCTACAAAGAATGAAAATATAGCTAAATTAATTGAAGATGCGCTGTCAGATGTTATGGATGCGGTATTGTACATAAACCAGATATATGTAGACGCTCTAAAATCAAGCGGAAAGTTTGACAAGAATGCACAAAAGAACGCATTTAATCGTGCCTATGCTGAGGCGTTAACTATGATTTCAGATGAATCAAAAAAGATTATTGAACAGGTATATGGATCTTTTGATAAATGGCTGAAACTCAAAATTGAGACTTCCGTAAATATAGCTAAAAGACAGGCGTAGTAATATGAGATTATCAATTAGTAATACAGGACTTGAATTAATTAAACGATTCGAAGGTTGCAGATTAAAAGCATATCAAGATAGTGTAGGTGTTTGGACTATAGGATATGGTCATACTGTCGGCGTGTTAAATGGACAAGTTATTACACAGGCACAGGCAGACATCTATTTGAAAACAGACTGTGCTAATACAGAAAAATACGTCAACAATTATGACAATATATATCACTGGAATCAAAATCAGTTTGATGCTCTTGTTAGTTTTACTTTTAATTGTGGCAACGGGAATTTAAAAACGTTGCTAAATAATGGGCAACGCACAATTTCGGAAATCAGTGCAAAGATTACAGCTTATAATAAAGCTGGAGGAAAGGTTTTACAAGGACTTGTAAACAGGCGAAATGCCGAAAAGGAGTTGTTTGATAAAGTGGTTATTACCTCTACAAATAATATATCACAAATGATAAAACCCGTCAGTTATCTTCAAACAGACCCAAAATGGAAAAACTATAATTATTCTGCAAAAGGCGAAAAGAAAACTATCGGAAATGCGGGATGTGGCGTGACTGTCGCCGCTATGGTGATTGCCACCTTAAAAGATAAAAATGTTACACCAGTAACTACCGCTGAATGGTCTATGGCGCATGGTTATAAGTCTTTAAACCAAGGAACATATTATACATATTTTGTGCCACAGTTTAAGCAGTACGGAATTACATGCAGACTGCTAAATTCTTCTAACTTATATGGTAAATCTTCATCTTCTGCCCATACAGAAGCATTAAATGCTTTAAAGAAAGGGAATTGGATTATTGCCGTCATGGGAAAAGGCCACTGGACTTCAACGGGACACTTTATTCTTTTATACAAATATGAAAATGGATATGTATATATTAATGATCCAGCATCAACCAAGGCAGATAGAATTAAAAATACATGGGATTTATTTTCTAAACAGGTAAAATATATGTGGATTATTGATGTACCTGATAGCTTTAAAGCAGGCATTACTTCTCCTGTCGTTTCTACAACTGTTCCTAATAGTAATTCTTATTCTCAAAAACAATTTATTAAAGATGTGCAGACTGCCATTGGAGCAAAGGTAGATGGAATTGCCGGAACTGAGACGTTATCCAAAACTGTGACAATATCTAAAAGCAAAAATAATAGACATGCTGTTGTGAAACCTTTACAAAAATATCTCAATTTTATCGGATTTAATTGTGGCACAACAGATGGTGTGGCTGGTTTAAAATTTGACTCTGCTGTCAAATCATACCAAAAGAAAAATAATTGTATTGTAGATGGTGAAATAACAAAATCCGGAAATACATGGAAAAAACTGTTGGGATTAAAATAAGCAAACAAGAAAGGCAAAATTATGTAATGAACGAAATAATTGAACTGACAAATTTAGATTTTTCTTCTATATTTATTTCTGTATTTATTATTCTTGTTGGGATAAAAGCTGTTGTATCTTTATTTGAATGGATAATCAATAAACTTGGACTTGAAACAAAATGGATGAGAGAAAAACGCGAGGAACATGAACTCCTCTTAAACACGTCAAATAGTCTCATTAGTCTTCAAGAAAAACATGAAGTAGATATGAAGAAATCTGATGAACATGATGCCGAAATGCGTAATGATATTAAAAAACTTACAGACTTATTTGTGGATAAACAGATCAATGACTATAGATGGGAAATAATTAATCTGGCAGATAAAATCGCAAATGGGAATACCACGAGTAAAGAATGTCTCAGACATGCGATCGCTACATACGAAAAGTATGAAAAGATTATTGCTGAACATGGTCTGGTTAATGGGGAAGTTGAAATATCTATTGAGGTCATCAAAGAATGTTATCAAAATAGATTAAAAGAAAGTCAATAGACTTAAAAGAGCGATTTCATTGTGAGGTCGCTCTTTTCATTTGGAGAAGTATTTATATGAATACCAATAAATTGATATAGGTATTTCTCATACCGAAGTGCCAGAGGTTATTGAACTGGCATCATTATAGAACAAATTTAGATGGGTCGCTCCCAGATAAAAGTGGTGGTCTAATCTCCTACCACCACTCTGTTCTATTTTCAAGAAAATTTAGGAGATGAATGTAGAAATAGTAATTGGAACTGAAAATATTTTTAATGCAAAGGAGATTTATAGTATGAAAGAGAATTGTAAAAATGAAGTATTGGAACTCGTAGACGAAGTTGAGATCCTTGGTCACAAAATTAAAATGTATGGAAGTATCGACTTTCCATGGTTTATGGCAAAAGATGTTGCTGAATGGATTGATTATTCAAAAGGAAGCAATGGAAAATATCAAATCACAAATATGGTAAAGAAAATTGACGATTATGAAAAGGGACTTAAAAGTTTTAAGACCCTTGGTGGCATTCAGGAAACTTGGGCATTAACTGAGGATGGTATGTATGAGTGTTGTATGAGATCGACAAAACCTGTTGCAAAAGATATTAAGAGAGAAATCAAGAAATATCTTAAATCAATTCGTTTAACTGGTGCGGCTATTGACGATGAAAGAAAAACCGTTGATTATTACTTCTCTTCTTTTTCAGATGATTTGAAAACAAAAATATTTAATGAAATGTATAAGAAGAATCAGGAACTGGAAGAAATGTATAACGACTTATTGAGCACAGAAGGATTATATCATATGAATATGGTAGCTAAGGAATTAAAGATAGGCAGGAATACAGTGCTTTCTTATCTTAGAGGAAAAGGAATTATGTTTTATCAAGATAATTCAAATGTTCCATATCAGAGATTTATGAATCAAAAATTATTTGCCGTTATAGAAACAACTTGCGCTGATGGAAAATACAGACCCGTTACATATGCAACGAAGAAAGGACTTGATTATATCCGTAAGTTACTTAGAAAAGATGGATATTATGATTTGGCAACTGAATAAACAAATTACTACTCCACTGTCTATTATAGGCGGTGGAACTTTTAAATGAGGTGATTTTTATAAGCGCAAAATTACTTACTATCGACAGCTCAACAAACAAGTCGGGCTGTGCTTATTTCTGTAATGGAAAGTACAAAGAGTATCTATTATTAGATTGTAGTGAAGATAAAAACATGGATTCACGTTTCGAAACAATGTCTCAAAAATTGTGGGGCGTGTTAGAAATATATAAGCCCAACATAGTATATATAGAAGAAACTGTTGTATTGAGGAATGCACAAACGCAGCGTTTCCTTACCAGACTGCAAGGGATAATTTATGCATGGTGTATGAATCATGGATGTGAATTTAATACTATTCGTCCGACATCGTGGCGTTCTGCTATAGGTATGACACAAGGAAGAAATGTAAAACGTGAGCAACTTAAAGAACAGTCAGTCAAATATGTACTGGACAAATATAATTTAAATGTTGGTGATGATGAGGCTGACGCGATATGCATTGGTGATGCCGTCATAAAAATATATGGAGATAAAAAAAAATGAGTGAAGAAAAATCTGTAAATCAAAAATGTTTAGAAAATATCTTATGTCATTTGACTAAGATGGTTGTTCTCACAGAACATGACGAAATAGATTATTTAAAACAGCTAGTTAAGATGTCTACTTCTGTCTCTGCTCAGTTATTGGGTGTAACAAGACAAGAGGAAAACAATGACACTGAGAATAATTATAAAATTCTGAATGATGGAGATATCTGCGAAGTCAATATGACTTCAGAACATATTGATGACTATATAAGAGCACGACAAGGTAAACTATCAAAAGATGAGATATCGTTACTTTTAAAAAATGATCAAATAGATCATCTCCAATTTAACCATGATAAAGATAAATGGCAAATGTGGGATACTTCGGGTAAATGTTTTGAATTTTGTGAGAAGGATTAAAAATTTATATGATTAATATAAAAAACATCATTAAGTATTTAATATTAGGTATTATAGGTGGATTCACTTATGTAATAATAGAAATGCTCTATCGCGGGCATTCTCACTGGAGTATGTTTATTGTTTCTGCAGTCGCTTTCATTTCTATTGGACTAATTAACGAATTTATCAGTTGGGATATGAAATTATGGAAGCAGATGCTAATTGGATCAGGTATTGTAACTGTGTTAGAATTTATTTCTGGATACATATTAAATATAAAATTGGGCTGGCTTATTTGGGATTACAGCAATGTTCCATTTAATATCATGGGACAGATATGCCTTCCATTTAGTATTGCATGGTTTTTTATTTCTTTTATTGCTATAGTAGCTGATGATTATTTAAGATATTGGTTGTTTAATGAAGAAAAACCACATTACAAATGGTAAAATTGTATTAAAATTGGAGGAAATTGATTATGATAACACTTTTTAGATTATATATGATTAAAGCTAAGGAAATTAAGTACAAATTAGCATTTTGGAAGATTGTCGATAAAACAATTGCAGAACTGGCAAAACATCCAGAGGAACTAGAAAAGAAATTGATTGATTCAGTTGTCAGATTGGTTGTTGGTGACAAGGCTGACAATAAAATTAATGAAAAAAACAAGATATAGAATGTCTCTTTCAAAGGGATAGAAAATTGGAGGAATTAAAAATATGTATAAATTTGTGAGTGTTGTAAAATTTAACGACCAATATTTCGAAGATAAGGATGTAGTTGTAATAACCAAAAACGATGATAGTGTTGCTGTTGGTGCAATTATAATAGAAGGTCGTAATGGTTCTGTAACAGATAATAATTATATTGCATTGGATATAAGTGAAAAATATCATCAGAAAAGATGTTTTATTTACACAAATGATATCAGAAGTATTCAAAAGGTAAATGAACAATCTTAAAACGGAGGAGTTAAGAAATGATTGATAAAAATTTATATAGAACAGTTCTATGGAACCCAAACGAAGATGAAGATTATGAATTCTCAAAGAAAGCGATACTTGAAATCCTAAAATCTCAAAAAGTATCGCTTTCAAAGGTTCGTTACTTATTTAATTCCATACTAAGGGAAATTGAGGATAATAATCCAATTACATTATAAGAATTTGAAGTTGTGAAAGTTTTCTTGAACAGCATCATAAATTATTTGTGATACCTTAGCTATTTTTGATATTTGTGATTCTATTTCGCTTTCATCACAAGCCAACATATTATTTTGTTTCACATATTCCATAGTTAATTCTTTTGCTAACAATATACTTTTATCAGTAATAATTGTTTCCTCCTCCTTTGTAATCATGTTAGCAAAATTATACTATGAAAATGAAACAAAGCAAACAGAATTATTACTACTCTCTCACTGTTCCGTGAGGGAGTATCTTTGTGTAAAGGATAAATGTTTATGACTACAATAATAAAAAACATGAATGACTTAAAGAAACAGGTTGATGCTGCTTGTAGTAAGGCTGTCGAAAATGCTTGTAACAGATTATTGGGAAGTCTCCAACAGATTATTGATGAAGAATTTTATGATGTTTTTGACCCTGAATATTATCACAGAACATATCAATTTTGGCGATCAGCTACAACTAAAATGCTTAATCAAACCTGTGGACAGGTTTTTATGGACAAGTCTGCAATGAACTATAATAACTTTTGGACTGGTGAGAAACAAATTCGTGCTGCGTCTATCGGTTCCCACGGCGGATGGGTTACAGATGAAACAAAAGAACATAGATTTTGGGAGGTATTTATTGAGTTTTGTAAACTTCATGCAATTGATATATTAAAAGAAGAATTACGAAAACAAGGGTTAATCGTTAAGTGATATTGAATATTTGTAACTACTACCGCCGTTTGTTGGCGGTTATTTTTATGTTTAAAATTGAGGGAGGTATGTAATTAATGGATACAAACCAATTTTTAATAGAACTTCAAGCGATATTAAATAAGGAAGTATCAAAAGGAAATATTGATAAATCCATCACAAGATTGCAAAATCAGATTAATAAATTACAATTGCAAGCAGTAATTGATCCAAAAGCTTTATTGAAACTTAAAACGCAAATAGAAAAAGTAATTAACCAGAAAATTACTATTTCAAATATTAATATAGACACAAATCAAGCTGTCAGAAATGCGCAACAAACAGGACAACAAATTGGTAGACAAATTCAAAGTGGAATAAATTCTGTTATACAAAAGGGTAATTTTAAGACTGAGTTTACATTTTTTGATGGAAAACAAAATAGCATTGTTCAAGATGAAGTTATAAGAGAATTTAAAGATTTATCAAATGGTATAATTTCCGTTAAAGAACAGATGAAACAGGATGATGGCAAGTCTTTTCTTGATGGATTTATTGTAAATATTAAAAAAGCAAATGGTGAGGTAGAAAGTTTAACATATCGTTTAAAGGATATATTAGATTCACAAGGAAAAGCTACAGGGGATAAAAGCTTTCAATATATTGGTGGATCAATAAATGACAATGGAGTTATCAAGCAGTTAGATGCTATTTCTACCAAGGCTGACAATCTACAGACCAAACTTGATAAATTAAAAGCCAATTATTCTGATATTAATTCTTCACGCCCCATCAAAGATTCTAATAATATTTCTGCCCTGTCACAACAGTATGATAAAGTTTCTAAGGCAATTGAAAATGTAAGAAATGCTGATAACACAACTTTTACATCTATGGTATCTAATGCACAAAGAGAAATCACGGCATTAGAGTCAATGGTTGCACAGTTCAGAAATGCTGAAAATGTAGCTACCCAAATGAAAAGTGTTGATATTTCTTCTGGTATTGCTCAAGCCCAGGAAAGACTCGGTAAGTTAAAAGCTGACTCCACAGGATTTGAACAAATGACACAGACTCTTAGAGAATTAGATACTGCTATTACTAATGTAGGCGATAAATCTTCTCTTGATGCGTTTATTGACAAACTCAGAGTTGCCGAAACTCAACTAAGTCGTGTTAAAGCAGAAACAAAATCCATGTCACAAGTCAATAAAATTCAACTTTCAATTGAAACTGGCGGATATGAATCCAAGGTTGAATCCCTGATTGCAAGGACGAGGCAATGGACTGATAGTGAGGGGCAGGCAAGGATCAACACCGCTGCATTGAGTGATGCATTGACAAAATTAACACAAGCATCAGAAGCTTACGCAAATAACAAGTCAGAAGCAACACAAAAAAGATTAATCGAGTCCAGTAAAAAGCTTGATGCTGAGTATCAAAAAATCACTAATAATGTTCGTAAAATGAATGCTGAAATGGCTAAAGACTCTGCTATTTCTTCATTACACAATCAAGTTAATGAGTTTATGAGTAAAAATGGCAAGGCAGTTAAATATTCTGGAGAATTTATGCGAATATTTAATGAGACTGCCCAAGGTGCAAAACTTACAAGAGAAGAAATTGCAAAGCTAAATCAGGAGTTTAATAATGCTGTTGTACAGGCTCGTAATGCCGGGAAACTTGGCAAAACATTCTTCCAGACTTTGCGAGAAGGAATGAGTCTTTTTAGTTATTGGACAAGTTCTACTTTTCTGGTTATGAAAGCCATCCAGTCTGTTAAGGGTGGATTGGGAACTGTTAAAGCACTGGATACCGCTTTGGTGGATCTGAAAAAGACTACTACTATGACAAATAATGAGTTGGAAGATTTTTATTATTCTTCTAATAAAGTAGCAAAACGGATGGGTGTTACTACTGAGGAAATTCTGAAGCAAGCCGCCGCCTGGAGCCGTTTGGGGTACTCAAGTGCAGAGCAAGCTACAAAAATGGCACAATTAAGTTCTCAATTTGCTAGCATATCTCCTGGTATGTCTACTGACGAAGCACAAGAAGGATTAGTCAGTATAATTAAAGCCTGGGGACTAGATGTTGACGAAGTAGAACGCGAAGTAATGGACAATATTAATCATCTAGGCAACCGCTTTGCAGAATCGAACATAGATTTAGTTAATGGTATGAAAAGATCTGCGGCAGCACTTGCAGCTACAGGAACTACATATCAGGACGCATTTGCACTTTTTACAGGTGCGCAAGAGGTCGTTCAAAATGCTGAAGTTACAGGACGTGCACTCAGAAGTATTTCGATGCGTATGCACGGCTATTCGGAAAACTCAGAAGATGGATTAATGGAGGTAGATGAAGAACTTAAAAACATCACTGGTGATCTGATTGACCTCACTAAAACAGCAGAACACTCTCAAGGTGTTTCTATTTTTAAAGAAGGATCTTCTACAGAATTCAAGTCCTTGGTAGAATATTTCGGAGAAATAAATAAAATTTGGGACGAAATGTCTCAAGTTCAACAGAATTCTTTCCTTGACAAAGCTTTTGGAAAAAATCAAGCCCAAGCAGGTGCGGCGATTGTCCAAAACTACGAAGCAATAGCCGAAGCCATAAAAGTAATGGAAGATGCCGCTGGAAGTTCGGATAGGGAAATGTCCATCATTATGGACTCGCTCGACTACAAGCTAAATCGCCTATCTGAAACAGGCACCTCAGTAGCCCAAAATCTCTTTAAAAGAGATGATATGGCAACAGTCGTTGACGGATTAACATCAGTTATGAGCGTCATTGACAAATTAACCTCCAAACTTGGATTGTTTGGATCTATCGGACTCGGAGCAGGAATATTTGCTGGAGTCAAGAACATTGGTAAAAACATGCGAGTGCATGGATTTCAAATCATCTGTTTTATGTTTTGAATATGCCCCTTATGACGGAGATATTTTATATCAACGCCAGAAGTGTGTGAATTTAGTCAACTCACAATGTTCTATAAAATGAATCGTAATTGAGGATTGCTATCCTCAGTGCTGGGAAGCTTTTTTATAGTGAATATACAGTACAGTGTAGCTACAACGGAACTGGAAACGGTAAACGTGAATGCATTCTGAAAAAGATGTCAGCAATGGCAAGAAAATACACTGTTGGTTACGGGCGAAAGCCCTAAGTAACAATGCCTTTGGGAGAAGGCAAGACCACCGATCAGCAACGGAATCCCTAAGTCTGATTATTCAGATATGGAACTGTTCAGAGAGCATAAACGATTCTGAGTCGAAAGGCTTGTAATAGGTGCTCCAAACCAAGAAGGAAAACTTGCCGAGGATTTGTCCTCTACACAGAAATGTGTACGTGACTGGGTACAAACCAAAAGAGTAATGCTGCTCTCCTATTTCTTAATAGCATCTATTTAATATAGGAAGGAATGGGATAATGTAAGGATTTCTCCTAGCCGCATGGAAAGAAACGGAGAAAATATAAATAGCACATTTAATTATATTTCCCATAAGCCACCTCCGATACATTTGTTAATTGTTTTAAACATCGTACTATTAAAGGTTTCTTGTGTGGATCAAGCCTAATCTCTCGCTGTGGAGGCGAGTTATTTTTGGAGGTGGCTACAGAATTAAATCTG
>ERZ779632.491-NODE-491-length-22454-cov-16.652395_pt1 | contig 22454 bp, 25 predicted proteins | sample MGYA00514194_ERZ779632 | MGnify/ENA primary metagenome ERZ779632 (study PRJEB29562, sample SAMEA4376704) | mouse gut metagenome | isolation source: Cecum | study: EMG produced TPA metagenomics assembly of the A DSS colitis mouse model was used to assess the...
TATTTTACACTTCTTTTTCATTTGTGCAATATTTATTTTTCAAACAAGGCCTAAAGTTCGGGGGCAGTGACGGGAACCGCCGATTTCGCGGGGCGCGGCCCATATCGCCATGCCTTCCCCCCACAGGGGGGAAGGTGGCAGCCGAAGGCTGACGGATGAGGGGGCCTCCAGGGCACGCGCCTGACACCCGCACCCTCATCCGCCCCAGCGTGCCCGCTGGGGCACCTTCCCCCTAAAAGGGGGAAGGCTTGTGCCAGCTTTCCGCCGTGTCATAATAAGGCGGCATCGCCGCAGGCTGACGGATGAGGGGACGCCCCGCCAGCACCACCCGCCACCCAGGCGCATCCAATATGGACCCCACCCACCCCTCAGTACCCACACACTCAGCGGCAGCGGAAATAGGGACCCCCGCGTCCGTATAAGCTCCGCGCCGAAAGGACAGCCACCAACCCACCGATCTGACAGCCCCCGTAAAAGGGGGATTCTTAAGGGGGAGGCCGCCTAAGCGCGAAAGCGCGTCCGGCGGTCTCCCCCTTAAGCGTGTCTTTCGGTTCCTTTCTGCACGAGCAGAAAGGAACACCCCCCCGCAGGGGCGCGCCCCTGCCTTATTCCGCCCCGTGCCCCTGGGCACGGATCACATCCACCACCCGCTGCGCCAGGCCCTGGCACTGGCCCTTTGACCGTGCCTCCACCATCACCCGCACCAGCGGCTCGGTGCCCGATTCCCGCACCAGAATCCGGCCCGTGTCCCCCAGCTCGTCCGCCACGGCCTGTACCGCCGCCTGGACTGCGGGGTCGTCCTGGGCGGTTTTTTTGTCCTTCACCCGCACGTTGATCAGCACCTGGGGATAGATGGACACCGGCTCCGCCAGACGGCTCAGCGTCTCCTTTTTCGCCATCATGACCTCCATCACCTTCAGCGCGGTGAGGATGCCGTCCCCCGTCCGGGCGTACTTGGAGAAGATGATGTGCCCCGACTGCTCGCCCCCCAGCCTCCGGCCGTTCTTCACCATCTCCTCGTAGACGTACTTGTCCCCCACGGCGGTTTTCACGTAGCCGATCCCCGCCGCCTCCAGGGCCTTGTACAGCCCGAAGTTGGACATGACGGTGGTGACCACCGTGTTGGTCAGCAGCTTGCCCCGCTCCTTCATATACGCGCCGTACAGGTACATGATCTGGTCGCCGTCCACCAGCTCCCCCCGCTCGTCCACGGCGAGGCAGCGGTCGGCGTCCCCGTCGAAGGCGAAGCCCGCATCGCAGCCGTGCTCCTTCACGTACCGGCGCAGCCCGTCCATGTGGGTGGAGCCCGCGTCCAGGTTGATGTTCAGCCCGTCGGGGCGGTCGTTGATCACGTGTACGTCCGCCCCTAACGAGCGGAACACGTTGGGGGCGATGCTCCAGGCCGAGCCGTTGGCGCAGTCCAGGGCGATCTTCTTCCCCCGGAAGGAGTACACCGCCAGGGAGATCAGGTAGCCCATATAGCGGTTGCGACCCGCGGTGTGGTCCACGATGCTGCCCACCCCCTCCCCGGTGGCGAAGGGCAGCTTGGAGAAGGGCTGTCCATCCACCTCAAGGCAGCCGTCCAGGTAGTCCTCCACCAGGCGGATGGTGGCCTCATCCATCTTCTCCCCCTCCCGGTTCATCAGCTTGATGCCGTTGTCATGGTAGGGGTTGTGGGAGGCGGAGATCATCACGCCGCAGTCAAAGCCGTCCGTCCGGGTGACGTAGGACACGGAGGGGGTGGTGGTGACGTGGAGCAGGTACACGTCCGCCCCGGAGGCCGCCATGCCCGCGCTGATGGCGTACTCCAGCATATAGCTGGAGCGGCGGGTGTCCTTGCCTACCACGATCCGGGCCCGGCGTGCCCGGCCGTAGTACCAGCCCAGGAAGCGGCCCACCTCATAGGCGTGCCCGGCGGTCAGATCCACATTGGCCTCCCCCCGGAAGCCGTCGGTGCCGAAGTATTTTCCCATTTGCTCACTTCTCCTTTTTGACGATCACGCCGCCTGTTTTATAGATGCTGTCCGCCGGGATGCAGCCCCGGACGCAGGACAGCGGGTACACATTGCTCCGGGGGCCGATCACGGTGCCGGGGTTGAGGACGCTGTTGCAGCCCACCTCCACCAGGTCGCCCAGGATGGCCCCGAACTTTTTCCGGCCCGTCTCAATGATTTCTCCCTCATTTTTTACCGTGACGGGGGTTTTGTCCGACTTCACGTTGGAGGTGATGGAGCCAGCCCCCATGTGGCTCCTATAGCCCAGGATGGAGTCGCCCACGTAGTTGTAATGGGGCACCTGGACCCTGTCGAACAGGATCACGTTTTTCAGCTCCACGGAGTTGCCCACCACGCAGTCCGCCCCCACCAGGGCGGAGCCCCGGAGGAAGGCGCAGTGGCGCACCTCCGTCCCCGGGCCGATGATGCAGGGCGCGCCCAAACAGGCGGTGGGGGCCACCTTCGCCGTCTCGTGCACCCACACCTGGGGCGCGCGCTCCTCGTACCCGTCCCCCAGGGCGGGGCCCAGGGCGAGGATCAGGTCCTTGATCCCGTCCAGGGCCTGCCAGGGGTATGCGAAGCGGGCCAGATAATCCCCGGCCAAAGTGCGGCTCAGGTCAAACAGCCCGGTTGTGTTCAAATTCATGGGTAGGGCCTCCTTATTTTTCCTCGTTCTCAGCTTTTCGGTCTTTGAAATACCGGATCAGGTTCCAAACAGCGATGGCGGCGCAGACGATGGGGAAAACAACCCGAAGCCAGTTCGCCCGTTCCACCGGCCAGTCGGGAAGCCAGGTCAGGGCGCACAGCGCAAACAGGATGGCGCGTGTCCAATCGGCCGTGCTTTTCTTCATTTTCTTCGTCATCACGATCACCTCATTTTTTGCCCGCGGCCTGCTTTGCCTGTCCCTCGTCAAATGCCCGCGGCACGGTAATCAGTATAACACCCTTCCGGCGGGTTTTCAACCGCCCCTCCTCAAAACCGCAGCGGGGGAGGGCCCTGCGGCCTCTCCCCCGTTGGCGTTGTCGCTCTGTCAGCCGTTCACGACCTCGGCCTTGGTGATGTTCAGGGCCACCAGACACCCGGCCTTGCACACCTCGATGCACTTGCCGCAGCCGTCGCACTTGGCGTAGTCGATGCTCGCCAGGTTGTCGGTGACGGTGATGGCCCCGGTGTGGCAGTTCTTCTCGCACAGGCGGCAGCCGATGCAGCCCGCGGAGCAGCTCTTGCGGGTGCCCGCGCCCTTCTGGTGGCTGTTGCAGTCCACCACCATGTGGGCGTCGGCGGGACGGATGGCGATGACGTGGTTGGGGCAGGTCTTGGCGCACAGGCCGCAGCCGATGCACACGCTGGCGTCCACCCGGGCCAGCCCGCCGTTGATGTGGATGGCCCCCACGGGGCACACCTGGGCGCAGTCCCCCAGGCCGATGCAGCCATAGACGCACTTGCCCGTGCCGCCGAACAGCAGCTTGGCGGCGGCGCAGCTCTCCAGGCCCTTGTAGTCCATCTTCACGGAGGTGGCCTCACAGGTGCCGGAACAGCGCACCTCGGCCACCTGCTTGGCAACGTCCCCCGCCTCCCGGCCCAGCACCTTGCCGATGCTGGCGGCGGCGGTGGCCCCGCCGGGGACGCACAGGTTGACGGCCAGCTCCGGGTCCTCCACCAGGGCGGCGGCATAGCCGTCGCACCCGGCGAAGCCGCAGGCGCCGCAGTTGGCGCCGGGCAGGCACTCGCGCACCATGGGGATGCGCTCGTCCACCTCCACGGCCATGAACTTGGAGGCGATGGTCAGCATCACGGCGCACAGCAGGCCGATCACGGCCACCACAGCCACGGCGATCACGATAGTCATAGGTTCCATATTACGCGTCCCTCCTTAACCCAGCAGGTTTTCCACGATGCCCGCGAAGCCCATGAAGGACACGGACACAATGGCGGCGGAGATCAGGGTGATGGGCATCCCCTTGAAGCACTCGGGGCACTTGCACTTGTCCACCCGGCTGCGGACGCCGGAGAACAGCACCATTGCCAGCAGGAAGCCCAGGCCGGAGCCCAGGGCGTTGAACAACGCCTGAACGAAGGAGCCGCCGAAGGCGGTGACGCCCATGTAGTTGTCCACGTTGCTGATGCACACGCCCAGCACCGCGCAGTTGGTGGTGATCAGGGGCAGGTACACGCCCAGGGAGGCGTGGAGGGCGGGGATGTACTTCTTGAGGATGATCTCCACCAGCTGCACCAGGGCGGCGATGACCAGGATGAACACGATGGTCTGGAGGTAGCCCAGGTTGTTCTGGTCCAGGACGAAGTGCTGGATGGGATAGGTGACGGCGGTAGCCAGCAGCATGACGAAGATCACCGCCACACTCATGCCCGCGGCCTGGTCCAGCTTCTTGGACACCCCCAGGAAGGGGCAGATGCCCAGGAACTGGGCCAGCACGTAGTTGTTCACCAGAACGGCCGCCATGACGATGGCGATAAGCTCTTTCGTGACTTCAATCATTTCGCGGCAGCCCCCTTCTTCTCAGCGCAGTTCTGCCCATTGCACGCGGCGGCACTGGGGCAGCCCTCGCAGCTGAAGTCCTTTTTCTTGATGGCCTTGCCGTTGCTGGCCTTGTTGATGATGGCGATGAGAATGCCGAAGATGGCAAAGCCGCCGGGGGCCATGGTCATGATGGAGATGTTGTTGTCCGCCAGCACGGGGACGGGCAGGCCGAACCAGGTGCCCGCGCCGAAGATCTCCCGGATGGAGGCCATGGCCAGCATGGCCAGGGTGTAGCCCACGCCCATGCCGATGGCGTCCAGGGCGGAGTCAAAGGCGTTGTTCTTGTTGGCGAACATCTCCGCCCGGCCCAGGATGATGCAGTTCACCACGATGAGGGGCAGGTACAGGCCCAGCGCCACGTCCAGGGCGGGCAGGAAGGCCTTGACGATCATCTGCACCAGGGTGACGAAAGAGGCGATGACCACGATGTAGCAGGGTATGCGCACCTTGTCGGAGATCACCTTGCGCAGCAGGGAGATCATGATGTTGGAGCACAGCAGCACGAAGGTGACCGCCGCGCCCATGCCGATGGCGTTGGACGCCTGGGTGGTGACCGCCAGGAAGGGGCAGGTGCCCAGAATCAGCACCAGGATGGGGTTTTCCTTGATGATGCCGTTGGTGAGGATGCTCAGCTTATTGTTTTTCATATCCATGTGCCTCCCTTCCTCAGCCGTTCACCAGGTCGAACGCGGTGTAAGCGTCCGCGATGGCGGCCCGGAAATAGTTGGAGGAGAAGGTGGCCCCCGTGATGTTGTCCACGCCGTCCAGCCCCCGGTCCTTGCCGGAGAACTGGCCCTGGAAGGCGTCGCTGGTGATCTTGGAGCCAAGGCCCGCCGTCTCCTTGTGCGCCAGCACCTTGGTGCCGGTGATCTTGCCGTCCATGTCGATGCCCACGGCCATCTTTAAGGTGTTCTTGCCGCCGTAGCCCTGGGTGGTGATAGAGAAGGTGTAGCCCGCACCGTTGCTGGCCTGGAACACGCCGGTGACGGAGGCGGGCACCCCGGCGATCTCCACCTGCTCGAAGCTGTCCGCCCCGGGCAGGACCTCCATCCGGGCCTCCTCCTGGGCCTTAGCCTCGGCGGCGGCGATGATGGGGGCGGTGACGCCGTTGGTAACGGCCAGCAGGCCGCTCATGACGGCGCAGATCAGCACCAGCACCAGAATGGGCGCGCCGAAGTCCGCCATCACGTTGGATTTTGCTTTCGTCATGCCTGCACACCTCCAAACGGCTTGGTTTTCGTCCACTCACAGATGTAGGGGTTCAAGATGTTCATCAGCAGGATGGAGAAGGACACGCCCTCCGGGAAATTGCCCCACACCCGGATCAGCACGGTGATGAGGCCGCAGCCCAGGCCGAAGATGAGCCTGCCCTTGGGGGTGGGGGGGGAGGTGGTGTAGTCGGTGGCCATGAAGATGGCACCCAGGAACAGGCCGCCCGCCATCACCTGGTAGAGGGGCTGCCGGCCCAGCAGGGCGGTGCACACCAGCACGGTGCCGATAAAGGCCACGGGGGTGTGCCAGGTGATCACCTGGCGGTAGAGCAGGTAGGCGAAGCCCAGCAGCAGGGCCAGGCAGGACGTCTCGCCCAGGGAGCCGCCCCGGGCACCCAGGAACATCTGGGCCAGGGTGGGCAGCTCGCCCTCCGCCCCGCTCAGGATGGCCAGGGGGGTGGCGGCGGTGGCGGCGTCCACCGGGGCGTTGGAGAAGGCGGCGGGGGCCCAGGTGGTCATGGCCCCGGAGAAGGCCACCAGCATGATGACGCGGGCGGTGATGGCGGGGTTGGCGAAGTTCTGCCCGATGCCGCCGAAGAACTGCTTGACCACGATGATGGCCACAAAGGAGCCGAACATGGCCTGCCAGATGGGGATATCCACCGGCAGGTTCAGCGCCAGGATCAGGCCGGTGACGGCGGCGGACAGGTCCAGGATGGTGACGGGCTTTTTGGTAATCTTCTCAAAGGCCCACTCGCAGCCCATAGCCACCGCCACGCACACCACCTCCACCAGCAGGGCCCGCACGCCGAAGAAGACGATGGACGCGATGACGGCGGGGAACAGGGCGATGAGCACGTCCCGCATGATGGTCTGGGTGGTCTGCCCGGCGTAGATGTGGGGGTTGACGGAGACGACCATGTTCTTGTTCATTTAGACCGCCTCCTTTTCCTTGGCCTTGGCGGCTTTCTTCTCCGCCTCCGCCTTCTGCTCGGCATTGTACTTGTTCAGCATGGCCTTGGCCAGCTTGTTCACCTGCACCAGCGGGCGGCGGGCGGGGCAGCTGAAGGAGCAGCAGCCGCACTCCATGCACAGGTTCACCTTGAGGGCCTTCAGCGTCTCCGGCTCCTGGTTGCTATACGCGCTCTCGATGGAGGCGGGCATCAGGTTAAAGGGGCAGTGGGCCACGCAGCGTCCGCAGCGGATGCAGGCGGAGGGCACGGGGTCCTCGGCGTCCTTCTCGTCGAAGGCGATGATGGCGTTGGTGTTCTTCATGATGGGCGCGTCCAGGCTGGGGACGGAAATGCCCATCATGGGGCCGCCGTACAGCACCTTTTTCGGCTCGCACTTCAGCCCCGCGAAGTCCAGCAGGTTCTGGATGGGGGTACCCACCGGGGCGATGATGTTCTGGGGGTTGGCGATGGCGGAGCCGTCCACGGTGACCACCTTCTCCACCAGGGGCATTCCGGTGCGGATGTACTTGGCGATCACCGCCAGGGTGGTGCAGTTGATCACAATCGCGCCCACGTCGATGGGCAGCTTGCCCTCGGGCACCACCTCGCCGGTGGTGTTGTAGATGAGCACCTTCTCGCCGCCCTGGGGGTACATCGCGGGCAGGGAGGCCACCTCGAAGCCGGGCACGCCCCTGCCCGCCTCCTCCATGATCTTCACGCACTGGGGCTTGTTGTCCTCAATGCCGATGACGATGCGGTCGGCGGTGTAGTACTTCTGGAGCAGCTGGGCGCCGTAGATCACGTCGTCGGCGTTGTCGATCATGGTGCGGGTGTCGGAGGTTATGTAGGGCTCGCACTCCGCGCCGTTGATGATGATGGCGTGCACCCGGTCCGGGTCCACGTTGAGCTTGACGGAGGTGGGGAAGCCCGCGCCGCCCAGGCCCACGCAGCCGCACTGGCGCACCGCCTCCACAAAGCTGTCCTTGTCGGTGACCACGGGGGGCTTCACGCCCTCCCACACCGCCTGCTCGCCGTCGCTCTCAATGACGATCACGGTGTCGAACCGGCCGTTGGAGCCGACGATCTCGTCCAGCCGCTTCACCTTGCCGGACACGCCGGAATAGATGGGCGCGGACATAAAGCCCCCCGCCTCCGCGATGAGCTGTCCCACCTTCACCGTGTCGTTCACCTTGACCACCGGCTTGGCCGGGGCCCCGATGTTCATGGACATGGGGACGGTGATCACCGCGGGCACCGGCATACGCGCCGGCGCGCAGTCCACAGTGTTCTTCCTGTGGGGCGCATGGATTCCATGCAGTTTGCCCTTAAACACAGAACTTCCTCCTCAATCGTAGTTTCTCCTTGCGCTCACGGCCCGCCCGAAGCCCGGGCAGACAGCGGGCGTCCCCGCCGGCGGCGAATCGAACCAGCCAAACAGCGGGGACGCCTGCTCACGTATTGAGTATTATATCACGTTCCAACTCAAACGCAAGGGAAAATCTATGCTTTTTTGGCGATTTCAAAAGGGGGATTATACTTCCTGGTTATATATGGCAGACACCTCCCGCCGCCGCGCGGACCGCGTTCCAAAAAGTCCTTGCATTTTCCAGCGTGATCAGATAGAATGAAGTCGGAAGCATAAAAGGCGGCAGGCCATGGGGTGCTGGAACACCCCACGGCCTGCGCGAGTGGCTGCACCACTCAACACAGCGATTTACAATCGTACCACGGGCCTATTATAGCCGTTTTCCGCCGGAATAGCAAGGCGGGAAAACGGCGGTGGGCTTTGTGTTCGCATTGATTTTTTCAAGGCGGTGTTGGGTATTTTGTACTCGACACCGCTTTTATGTTTCCGGCGGACCGCCGGGGCGGGGCGCGCGACCCGCCCCGGGCAGTCTGTTGGAAACCATAATAAAGGAGAAAAGACATGAAAAAACGGCTTTTGGCAGTATTCCTGGCACTGGCCCTGTGCGTGGGGCTGACCGTTCCGGCGTTCGCGGCGGGCACCAAGAAGGTGGTGGAGGATCAAGCCCACGGTGTTAAAATCACCATGAACGGGTTCCTGCGGGTGGAGACCCGCCGCTATAACTGTGGTGTCTGGTATAATGAGTTCGAGGAAAGGCTGAGCGGGACAACCCCCGAGTTCACGATCTATGTGGTGGCGGACAACTCCACCGTCACCGTGGAGGCCCTGCCGGGCCGGAAGTACGCCGACCCCAGCTTCGTGGAGGCCACGAAGGATTTGAAGGATCGCCCCGGCATCACCAGCGAGGATCCGGGATACGCGGTATATAAGGCATTTAGTGAAAACAAAAGCCAGTACGCCTACGAGCTTAGGTACGCCTTTGATTGGGACCCCGAAGGCCCGTGGTTCCAAGACGCTGTTATGCCCCCCTGGCCCCTGGAGAAGGCGGTTACTTACACCGTCTCCCCGTCGAGTGATGACTACTTCAGCCTTTCGGCCAGCTATGATGTCTTTTGGCTGTGCGAGAGCGACTATAACAAGCTGGTGCCCGCCACGGTCCAGGCCAGCAGCTGGGCCAGGGCAGATGTGGCCCAGGCCTATAACGCGGGGATTATGCATTTCAGCCCCTATATTTTGGACTGCACCCAGGGCATGACCCGGGCGGATTTTGCCGCCGTGACGGTGTGGCTTTATGCCGCCGCCATGGGCAAAAGCTCTTGGGAGCTGGACGTGGAGAAGGATCACCCCTTCACCGACGCGACCTGGGAGGACACGATGCTCGATGAGGAAATCGGCATGGCCTACCACCTGGGCTTCGTTAAGGGCTCCAACACCGCGGGCACCCTCTTTAGCCCCAAGGCCACCCTCACCCGCCAGGAGGCGGCGGTGATGCTGGGCCGGGTGCATACCAAGCTGGGCGGCACCATCCCCACCGTGTCCAGCACCGCTTTTGCCGACGATGGTAACGTGGCGGGCTGGGCCAAGTCCGAGGTGGCCTTCATGTCGGGCAAGGACATCGTGAAGGGCGTGGGCGACAACCAGTTTGCCCCCACCAAGACCCTGTCCATCCAGGAGGCCGTGATCATGGCCAACCGGATGCTGGAAACCCTGAAATAAGCCGAAACGCGGCGGGAGGATATCCTCCCGCCGCGCCTCTTTTCTTTTGCCGCCGGACGTGGTATACTTGCCCCAAACGCCGGAAGGGGGAGCCGTCCTGGAACGAAAAAAGCATACCGCCGCGTTTCTCCTCGCGGAGGGCATCCTGTACGCCCTGTTCCTGTCCATGGATCTCACCGCCCGGCAGGGGCAGACCATCCCCGTCAAATATTTCGCCATCCTGCTGTGCCTGGGGTTCGCCCTGCTGGCCCGCCTCAAGTGGAGGGGAGACGGGCTGATCCCCCTTGCCCTGGCCCTCACCGCCGGGGCGGACTGGTTTTTGCTGGTGCGCAACGACCGCTACGCCGTCGGCATCGCCCTGTTTTTCTGCGTGCAGACCGTCTACTATCTCCGCCTGCGCCGGATGGGGGCGGGGGCCGCCTATCCCCTCCGGGCGGGGCTGGCCCTGGGGTTGGGGGCGGGGCTGTACCTGCTCCGGCTGGCCTCCCCGGTGAATTTGCTGGCGGGGCTGTACTTCTCCCAGCTGCTGTCCAACACGGTTTTGGCCTGGAGGTCGGGCCGTCCCGGGCGTCTGTTCGCCGTGGGGCTGACCCTGTTCGTGGGGTGCGATGTGTGCGTGGGGCTGTTCAACGCCCTGCCCCCCGGCTCGCCGCCCTACTCCGCCGCGTCTGTGGGGATGTGGTTCTTCTACCTGCCCTCCCAGGTGCTCATTACGCTGTCCGCCCTGCCCGGAAAGGAGGAAGTCCATGAAATCCAGTAAGCTCCTGTGTGTCCTGCTGGCCGTCCTCACCGGACTGGCGGTGCTCACCGCGTCCGTCGCCGTCCCCATCCTGTGCCGCCCCTTCTACTACGCCCACATCGGCCCCCTGAAGCTGGAGGAGCACACCGGGCTGACGGAGGCGGAGATCAAAACCGCCTTCGACGAGATGCTGGACTACTGCCTGGGGGCAGAGGAGTTCTCCACCGGGGTGCTGGCCTGGTCGGAGGAGGGCAAGGCCCACTTCACCGACGTGCGGGGGCTGTTCCTGCTGGATCTGCGGGTGCTGGGGGCGGCCCTGTGCCTGCTGGCGGCTGTTCTGCTGTACGCCCGGTTGACCGGACGCGCCCCCGCCCGGCCCCTGGGCCGGGGGTTCGGCTTCTGGGCGGGGGCGGGCTTGGGGGGCGGGTTCCTGCTGGTGGGCGCGCTGGCCGCGCTGGACTTCGGACGGGCCTTCGTGCTGTTCCACGCCCTGTTCTTCCCCGGCAAGGACAACTGGATGTTTGACCCCTGGGAAGACCAGATCATCAGCATCCTGCCCCAGGAATTTTTCCGGAACTGCGCCCTGCTCATCCTGGCCCTGCTGACGGCGGGGTGTGCCGCCCTCATCGTCCTGGATCTCCGGCGGGGGCGGCGGGAGGAGTAGCGGCTCCCCCCGTTTTCAGCTTTTTTTCAGCTTAAATTCAAAATCATTTCGGCCCTGCGACATAATTTGGACACAATTATGGGGTATTGTATTCTCAGCGGCGGACGAAGCGGCCCGGACGGCCCCCCGCCACCTCAACCGGATTTTCCATGACGGAATTTGAAAGGAGCAATTCCCATGTATGACCAGAACGGCTTTGACAGCAGCGGCAATTACCGCTATAACTACGCCCAGCCCCCCCAGGGCGGCGACCCCTGGGACCGGCCCCAGCCCCCCGTTCCATCCCAGCCCCCGAAAAAGAAGGGCGGCGCGGGCAGGGCGGTGGCCCTGGTGCTGTGCTGCGCCATCGCCGGGGGCGGCGCGGGACTGGGCGGCGCGGCGGCCTACAGCCACCTGAACCGGGCCCCCCAGAACGAGACCACCATCTACCGCAACGAGGTGGACCCCACGGCGGTGAACGTGAAGCAGGCCGACGGCCTCACCCCCATGAGCCTGTCCGAGATCTACGCCGCCTACGCCGACTCCTGCGTGTGCATCTCCGTTCAGGGCATGGTTCAGCAGGGCTGGTACCAGCAGCCCACCTCCGGGGCGGGCTCCGGCTTCATCATCAGCGAGGACGGCTACATCGTCACCAACTACCACGTCATTGACGGGGCCACCGCCATCCGGGTGACGCTGAACAACGGCGACAGCTACGACGCCAAGCTGGTGGGCGGCGAGGAGCTGAACGACGTGGCGGTGCTGAAGGTGGACGGCGTGTCCGGCCTGAAGCCCGTGGTGCTGGGGGACTCCACCGATCTGGTGGTGGGCGAGACGGTGTGCACCATCGGCAACGCCCTGGGCACCCTGTCCTTCTCCCAGACCTCCGGCTACGTGTCCTCCACCGGGCGGTCCATCACCATGAGCGACGGCACCGTGATGAACAACATGATCCAGACCGACTGCACCATCAACTCCGGCAACTCCGGCGGCCCGCTGTTCGACAGCTACGGCCGGGTGGTGGGTATCACCTCCGCCAAGTTGTCCAATAACGGCCAATCCTCCCAGGCCACTATTGAGGGCATCGGCTTCGCCATCCCCATCAACGATGTGATCGGCATCATCACCGATTATATGCAGTACGGCTATGTCACCGGGCGGCCCTACATGGGCATTCTGGAGCCCCGGAACATCAGCGACTACGCCCAGACCTTTGGCTGGCCCATCGGCGTATATGTCACCGGCATCGACGAGGACTCCTGCGCCCAGAAGGCGGGCCTCAAGCCGGGGGACATCATCACCAAAATTGATGACACCGAGATCACCGACGTCAACCAGATGATATCCGTGAAAAACAGCTACCGGGCGGGGGACACCGTAACGCTGGAGGTGTACCGCTCCGGCGAAACCATCACTTTGAGCCTTACCTTTGACGAGCAGTCCAACGCCACCACGCAGGGCAGCTCCGGGAACCAGGGCCAGGTTATCCCCAACAACCCCGCCCCCCAGCCCACCGCCAGCGGGAACAACCCCGGACAGTACCCCTACGGGGATCAAAACCCCTACGGCGGCGAGGAATACGAGGACTTCTTCAACAGCTTCCCCTGGAGCTACTTCTTCGGGCGTTAACCCCGTTCACATAGAAAAAGCCCCCCGCGGTTTTTGCCGCAGGGGGCTTTTGGGCGTTTACGCGGTCAGAAGGGCCAGCTCCTGCTCCGCCTCCCCCCGGGTGTCGGCGGAGAAGCAGAACACGCCGTCCAGATAGACCTCCACGTGCCCTCTCACAAACTCGATCTCGTACATATGGGACGCTCCTTTCCTCGGGGGGCTTGCCCTCCCCTTTGTTCTGAGACCAGTATAGCCCAAAGGAAGTCCCATAAACCGGCATATTATAAGAAAATAAAAAAGAGGCGCGCCCCCGCCGGGGGCGTGCCCGAGACTGTCGAAAAAGCCGCTTCTGTTCCGCTGCGCCGTGCTCAGTACCGCCGGATCACCGCCACCACCCGGCCCAGGATGGAGCAGCCCTCCCCGTCGATGGGCTGGTACTCCGGGCTGGAGTTCTCCGGGTAGAGCCAGATGTGGCCGTCCCGCTCCCGGCGGAAGGTTTTCACGGTGGCCTCGTCCTCAAAGAGGGCCACCACAATGTCCCCGTTCCGGGCCTGGGGCTGCTGGTGCACCACCACCACGTCCCCGGGAAGGATGCCCGCCTCCAGCATGGACTCCCCCCGGACGGTGAGGGCGAAGTGCTCCCCGGACAGCCCCCCGGTGTCGAAGGTGAGGTATTCCTCGATATGCTCCTGGGCCAGGATGGGGGCACCCGCCGCCACGTAGCCCACCAGGGGCACCTGGTCCTTCCGGCCCGCCGCCTCGCCGCCCACAATGGTGATGGCCCGGGTCTTGCCCTCCGCCTGGGAGATGTAGCCCGCCTCCCGGAGGCCCTTCAGGTGGAAATGGACGGTGGCGGGGGATTTCAGGTTTACCGCCTGGGCGATCTCCCGCACGGAGGGGGGGTAGCCGTGCTCGTCCGCAAAGGATGAAATAAAGTCGTAGATCTGCTGCTGCTTCGGGGTCAGTTTACCCATGGCGCAAGCTCCTTCCAAGAAATCGATCCGCCCAGCGGACGCGGACCTTGACTTGGGCGTATTATACCATATCCTGTTCGATTTGTCAAACGTTCGTTCTAAATAATTTCCGGAATTTTTTGCCGGACGGGACAAGGCCCGCCGTTCCAGAGGGAACAGCGGGCCTTGGTATGGGCTTGTGTTACACCCGGGCCTTCTCCACCGCGCCGCCCGGCTTCTTGTCGCTGCTCTCGGCGGGCACCTCGGCGGGGCCGCCGATGGCGTTCACGGCGTCGGTGATGGACCGCTTGCCCGCCTCCTTGGCGTGCTTGGCCACCTCGTTCTTGTTCTTGGGGCTGCGGTTGATGACGCCGGGGCCTTGCACGCAGCCGCCCATGCAGGCCATGCCCTCGATGAAGTTCTCCGGCAGCACGCCCTTGGACATCTTCAGCAGGGCCAGCTTGCACTCCTCGATGCCGCTGCACGCCACGGTCCTGGCCTCCACGGAGCTGCCCCGCTCCTTGAGGCCCTGGGCCACCGCCGCCGCCACGCCGCCCCCGGAGGCAAAGGCCCGGCCGTAGCCGCTGGCGTGATCCAGGGGGATCTCCTTCATGGTGGTCACGTCGATGTCCTTGGCGGACAGCATGGAGTACAGCTCCTCGAAGGTGAGCACCAGATCCACGCTGGCCCTGGTGCGGCCCAGGTGGAACTCCCGCTTTTTCGCCACGCAGGGGCCGATGAACACCACCCGGGCCAGGGGGTCCCGGTCCTTGATGTTCCGGCCCAGCATCACCATGGGGGAGGGGGTGGTGGACACCAGGGGCACCTGCTCGGGCATATGCCGCTCCACAAAGGCCACGAAGGCGGGGCAGCAGGAGGAGGTCATGGGGCCGCCCTCCCGCTCCTCAAACTCGGCGGCCTCGGCCTGGGCGGTGAGGTCCGCGCCCAGGGCCACCTCCGCCACGTCGTAGAAGCCCATCTCCTTCAGGGCGGCGGCCATCTGGCCGGGGGTGCAGTCGAACTGCCCCACAAAGGAGGGGGCCAGGATGGCGTACACGTGGAGGCCCCACTTCTCCGCCCCCAGCAGCATCTGGATCACGTCCACAACGTAGGATTTGTCCATCACCGCGCCGAAGGGGCACTGGATCACGCACTGGCCGCAGGAGATGCACTTGTTCACGTCGATGTTGGCCTTGCGGTCGGGGCCCATGGAGATGGCCTTGACGGGGCACCCCCGCTCGCAGGGGCGCATATTCTTGGTGATCGCGCCGTAGGGGCAGGCCTCGATGCACTTGCCGCACAGGACGCATTTGGAGTGGTCGATGGTGGCCCGGTGGTTCTCCATATGGATGGCCCCCTTGGGGCACACCTCCATACAGCGGTGGGCGATACAGCCCCGGCAGGCGGGGCCCACGCTGATCTCGGTGACGGGGCACTCGTCGCAGGCGATGGGCAGCACCTCCACCAGGGCGGGGTTGGCCCGGTCGCCGCCCATGGCCATCTTCACCCGGCTGGTCACCACCGCCCGCTCCTTGTAGATGCAGCAGCGCATCTGGGCCTCGGGGCCGGGGATGATCTCCTCGGGTATGTTCAGCAGGTCGTTGGTCTGGAGCCGCTCGTTCCAGGCAAGGCGGGCCACGGCGGTCAGCACGTCGTCCTTCAGCTTTTGTACGGTTGTCTCGTAATGGCGCATGGGCGAATCCCTCCTCAGCAGTGGCGCGGGCGGTGGGTCAGCCCGCATTGTTAAAAAAATGTCGATTTACCGTTTTGAATTATATCCCGGACAGGGCCCCGCGTCAACCCTAAATGCGCTGATTTTGCGGTGAAAATTTGTGGCGGATTTGGCAGTTGGACGAGGGGTGCCCGCACCCTTCCGCCCGCCCCCGCATAGGTTGGTATGAAAAACCAGGGCGGGGCGGACCGTCCGGCGGGGACAGCCCGCCCGCCCAATCAGGAGGAGGCTATATTCAGAATGCCGAGCATCCAATATTTCCTCGGGGGAAACACCCCCTCGGGGTTCTATTCCCTGTACCACCAGCTGTCCGACCCGGAGCGGTTCCGGGCGTTGTATATCATCAAGAGCGGCCCGGGCAGCGGCAAGTCCACCCTCATGCGCCGGGTGGAGCGTCACGCCCAGGCCGCGGGGCTGGAGACGGAGGAGGTGCTGTGCTCCGGCGATCCGGATTCGCTGGACGCGGTGATGATTCCGGCGTTGGGGGCGGCGGTGGTGGATGGGACCGCGCCCCAGGGGGTGGTGTCAAAAGGACACTTTTGGGGGGACAAGCTGTTTAAAATGACAGGCGTAACTGCTCACTTTTCGGGCTTGGCGACCCGGAAAAAACGCTCTGAATAGGAAAGGAGCCGTCCCTCTGCGGGGGACGGCTGAACTGGAGGTGACGGTTGCAGGTTGATTGCGAACTCTATCAAGAAAAGGTGATTTCAAAACGGAATAAGTCAGGAAAAAGCTCGTGATTTGCAAAAGTATGCAACCGGAAGATGGTAACTCGTCGGGTTATGAGTTTTTGTTAAAAGAACTCGTAATCGGGAGATCGTTTTTTCGTTTTTGAAGCAGTAGCAATAGGGTGCGGACCTTGTTGCAAATCAGCCCTAAATAGGTGCGGTTATTGCCCGTTCCCTTCTCTTTTTACACTTTATTGTTGGCTTTGCAAATCCGTTGCACACGGAGATTTGAACTAATGAATGCCGAAGCCACAGGAATGAAAAATGAGGTGACAACAATGTTTAGTAAAGTTTTTACACTTACCAATCAAAAGGGCGGAGTCGGCAAGACCTCCAGCGCGCTGAATCTCGGTGCCGCTCTCAGTATCTCAGGCAAGAAGGTGCTGATCATCGACAACGACCCCCAGGGCAACCTCACCGCCGCCCTGGGCTATACCCCGGCGGAGCAGTCCCGCACCCTATCCAACCTGTTGCTGGCGGCCATCGACTACCCGGAGGATCTGGAGCTTCACCTTGACCGCACCGTCATACATACGGACAGCGGCGTGGATCTGATCCCGGCCAACCGCCGCCTGGCGGATGCCGCCGCACGGCTCCAGGTGATGCAGCTATCCCAATACAACGCCGTGGGCGATGTGGATCGGGCCTGCGAGAAGGTCATGGCCTCGCTGCTGGAACCGCTACGGCCGAAGTACGACTATATCATCATCGACTGCGGGCTGAAGCACGAGCTTTTGACGGTCAACGCCCTGGCGGCCTCGGACTACTGCATCATCCCCGTGCAAGCCCATTTCCTGGCCAGCGAGGGCATACCCGATGTGCTGGAACTGGTGAAATCCGTCCGGATGAAGTTCAACCCCGACCTAAAGATCGCCGGCATCCTGCTCACCATGTACCAGTCCCGGCCCCAGCTGTGCCAGAGCGTCAAGTCCAGCGTGGGTGAGATCTACGGCGAGGCGTTCCACGTGTTCCAGCGGCCCATCGAGTATTCCATCAAGGTGGCGGAGTGTCCGGCGGCAGGACAGAGCATTTTCGAGTACGCCCCGAAAAACGCCGCCGCCGAATCCTACCGCAGTCTGGCGGAGGAGGTACTGTGCCTTGGCTAAACAAGCAATGGATGGCCTCCTGAAGCAGCGGATGTCTGCCACCCGGCAGGCGTCCGAGCTTCAAATGACAGACAAAGCCTACGAAAAACTGTTTGAGACGGCTCCGCCCGCCGCAAACGTCCGTATCTGTGCGATTCCTCTGGAGAAGCTCATCCCCTTTTTCACAGCGGATATCGGGTTCAAGCCCTACACACAGGCACAGCTTGAGGCGTTTGCCGATCAACTCAAGGAGGAGGGGCTGATGGTGCGGATCATCGTACGTCCGGTGGCGGGGACGGACACCTATGAGATATTGGCAGGCCACAACAGGACCTCCGCCGCCCGGCTGGCCGGGTGGACGGTGATACCGGCGGAAATTGTAGCTGCGGATGACGCCCGGGCAGTCGTCATCGCCACCTCCACCAACCTGATCCAGCGGCAGAACCTGTCCATCACAGAGCGGGGCAAGGCGTACAAAGCACTGCTGGCCGCCAAGAACAGAAACGGGCAGCGAGACGCCGCAAAGGAGACCTTTGGCGATTCACGCCAAAGGTACAACGCCCGGGCACTGGTGGCCGAGTTCTTCGGCGTCACCGAGTACGAGATCCGAAAGGCCGTCAAGCTGACCCTGCTCATCCCGGAGCTGGCCAGCATTTTGGAAACCGCCCCAAAGCAGCTGAATCTGGCCTGTGCAGGCATGATGGCGGACTATGACCCGGAATCCCAGCAGGCTTTCATTGAGATGTGCCGCAATGAGAGCTACCGGCTCAACAAGGCCGGCATGAACTACATCGTTTCCAAATGCCCGCCCCCTTCCGCCAAACGCCAGGAGCTGTACGCCGCGTGGCGGGAGGCCCGGGCTCGTGCCGAGAAACGGCTGTCCGCTCCGCCCCAAAAGATATCCTTCAACCGCAAGCAGTTCGCCCCTTATCTGGAGGGACACAGCGACGCGGAGATCGAGGCCCTGTTTCTGGAGTTCTTGCGGGAGCGGGTTGTATAAGCTGAATATGCCCCAAGAAAGGCTTGGCACCGCATTGCGGTGTCAGGCTTTTCTTATGCCCTATCCGGGATCTGGCAGACGGCCGGATGCTGCTACCAGCATAGACCGAGGCTCTCTGGTAGTGGGTAGTCAGCACGCGGGAAACAGCAGCGAAATTTGAAAAATTACTGGAGATGACAATGAAATGAGAAGCAATCGACCCACTCACAGCCCCTTCGACAGTGAAGCCCTGGACCGCCTGCGCCGGATGGGGCTGGCCGGTGCGGATGGCTCGGTGGAGCGGGACGCTATGGCGGTGTTCTGCTGTATTTTCGCCGGGCAGTTTTACGACGATCTGTGCGACTACCACCAGGACAACGTCCAAGCCGTCAAGGACGCCATCACCCCTTTGGTGGACAGTATGGACACCAGCGATCCCCACGGAAAGTTTCTAATGATCTGCCTGCAATATGACAGCATCTACCGAACCTTGCCTGACCCGGTGTGGTGGCTCAGCGGCAGTCCGGCTTTTGCCGAAACATTTGTGGACGGCTTTCTGGCTCACTTAAGCCGGCTGAATGATGACGACGGGAGGTTGACCCGATGATACAAAACAACGCGGTCTATATTATCCTGAACCCCTTACAAGAGACCAACGGTTATTCAGCGAAATACTTCGCGTTACAAACGGCGGCTGATGACGCAATACCGATGGAGGGGGCGAGATCATGAAAGGTATTAAAATTTACGTGCCCCCGGGGCGGACCGCCCCTGTGGCCCAGTTCATTGACAGCCTGGAGCCCAAGCTGCGGGATAAGCTGATCCGCCAGCTCATTCTCCTGCCCGCCACACCGCGGGCCAGCCTTCGGGAGCCCCACTACAAACATTTTGCGATTGAGCGTTACCGGGAGCTTTACGAGCTGCGGGAGCGGGGCAAGGTGCTGGTGCGGGTCATCTTCACCCTCCGGCCCAACGGGGAGGTTGTCCTGCTTCATGCGTTTATCAAGCGGCAGAGCCGGGACACCATGCAGGCCCTGGATCAGGCCCTGAGCATCCTGGCCCGAATCCGGGAGCGGCCGGAGCTGGCGGCGGAGTACATCGTGAAGGAGGAGACGCTGTGAATCTGCATATGCCCATTCGCGGACCCCCCAAGGAGTGCGCCCGGATATCCCCGCACCTAATTTTAGAAAGGAGCTTTCGAATCCAATGAAAAAGATTTGCCTGTGCCTGCTGCTGATGGCGGCATTGACCATGAGCGTCAATGCCCTGGAGGTGCCCACCAGCACGGTGGTGCAGAACCTCAACGGCAATCAGCAGGTGGTTAAGACCTATACCGTCTCCCCCGAGGTGGACGCCCAAACGCTGATTGAGGAGCCCTTCCAGCTGGAGGGCTTTCTCTATACCTACACGGACATCGTGAAGGAGGAGAACCGGGTGTCCGAGCGGCAGAGCCACACCGAGACAGTGACGGTGGAGACGGACAAGAAGAACCTGGATGTGATTCTGAAGGAGCTTGCCCCCACCATGGAGTACAGCAACGGCCCCTGGACGGGCACCCTGGCCCTGGATCACACCAGCATCCAGACCAAAGCGGCGGGCTATACCTCCGGCAGCAAAACCGTGAGCGAAACCAAAACCATCGGCCCGCTGGACAGTAACGATATGTCCTACGTACCCGCCACCACAGTGAAGAATGGGGTAACGCTGAGCCTGGCCCATGTGGAATGGCAGGTCATCGGCACCGATATGGTGGGGGGCACAATGTCCCCCAGCTCCTACCAGGCGGTTGCCACCTACAGCGGCAGAAGCTACTACAGTGCGGCCACCGGGTATGTCACCACCGCCAACTATGTGGGCGAGCTTACCCGCGAAGGGGTGGAGAGCGTCACGTACCAGGTGACTTACCTGGGTGAGGAATGCGAGCCGGAGCCCACCCCCGAGCCTGTGGAGGAGCAGCCCGGCCTGTTCCAGCGGGTGGCATCCTGGCCCAACCTCCTGCGCAGCGTACTGATCGGCGCGGGCGTCATCACTATGGTGACGCTGACGACGCTGCTGGTTCTGTCCCGCCGGGAGGTCAAGTCACTCCGGACGGAGGACAGCGATGGAGACGAACAGGAGGGAAACGACACATGAAATGGATGAGAAACCTGCTGGGCCTGGCCCTGGCGGCGGGCACCGCGCTGTCGCTGGCCGTCCCGGCCTTCGCGGCGGACTACAGCTTCAGCACCGCCGCCCCCCAGAACTACTACGGCAGCACCAGCTATGAGGACGTGTACGGCTCCCAGTACAACTACGGCGGCAGGAATGTGACGGACTACGATTTGTCTGAGCTGGAGTACGGCCGCCCCAGCACCACCATGACCGGCGAGATGGAGCAGGTTATCCTGCCCGGGCTCCAGGGGACAGCAGCGGTGGACGGGAACGGCGGCTATGGGATCGGCAGCTACGGCATCGGCGGCCCCCTGGACGGCACGGGCGGTCCGTCAGTCCTTCCCGCCCTGCCCGACATCCAGCAGCCCGTCTACACCAGCGTGTCCGGCATGGTCCGGGCGGACGGCAGCATCGGCACGCTGAAGATCCCGAAGCTGGGCATCAACATGAAGGTGTGGGAGGGCGAGACCAACGCCAGCATGGCCAAGGGACTGGGCCACTACAGCTCCACCTCCGGCTGGGATAGCAACATTGGATTGTGCGGCCACAACCGGGGGGCCAGGTATAACATCGGGTCGATCAAGAATCTGATGGCCGGCGATATCATCACCTACACCACCGTTTACGGCACCCGGACCTACGAGGTAACTATGGTAAGGGTCATTGCGGACACCGACTGGAGCTATCTCCAGGGCACGGCGGACAACCGCATCACCCTCACCACCTGCCTGGAGAACCAGCCCACGAAAAGAATTTGCGTGCAAGCCGTGGCAAAAGGTTACTGAAAACCCATAAAACCATAGGGTTTTGGGAGGTGAAAGAGAAGAACAGATTTTTTCGGCGCAGGGAAATCAAATAATCCTTTGACAAAAATTGCAAATGGTATTATGCTTTAATCAGAAAAAAGGAAAGGGGCGTTTTACCATGAAGCAAAAGGTTTTGTTTCTACTGGCAGGGATGTGCCTTGGGATCGTGCTGGTCAGCGGCGGCCAAGCGGCAGCAAATTACCTGCAAGCCCAGCCCAGCACCCAGGCTGTCTACGTGGACGGGCAGAAGGCGGACATGGAGGCGTACAACATCCACGACAACAATTTCGTCATGCTGCGGGACATCGGGGAGGCCGTGGGCTTCAACGTGTACTGGGACGGCAAGGCGGTGCAGGTGGAGAGCGATAAGCCTTACACCGGCCTCGCGCCGGGCGGCGTTCAACCCACGCCCGCCCCCACGCCGACCCCCACCCCCGCGCCTTCGGGCAAGTACACCATCAATGTGGATCACTGGAGCCGGGAGGATTTCTCCCAGCAGGCCAACCCCGCCGTGTTTACCGGCGTGTATGACCGGAACCTGTACAACACCATCCGGCAGACGCTGGTGGACGGCGATGCCATCGACCCGCCCGCCTATACTATGGTGGCCAAGGGTGCGGACTACAGCGCGGTCAAGAATGTCATTGGCAGACTGGACAATGTGAAATGGTTCGAGCATTATGTACCCGCAAACTTCACCAACTACTGGCAATACCTGGACTACTTTGCGGTGTCCTCCAAGATCCCGCCTCAGTTCGAGGCCCCGCTGGCCTTCATCCAGCCCGTCATTGCTGAAGTGAACAAGCTGGGTTCGGATCGGGAAAAAGTGACGTACCTGAATGACTACCTCTGTTCCCTGTTGACCTACCACGAAGATGAGTACGCGGGTGTAACCCAAACCTTCACACCACATAGCAATGAGTTGCAGGCAAACTGTGGAGCTTATGCAGTGACATTCAAATTCCTCTGCGGGGCGGCAGAAATCCCATGCTTTACCATTAGCACCCGCACCCACGGCTGGAATATGGTTTACGCGGACGGTCAATGGCTCCATGTAGATGTGTCTGCCAATGATCTCACCAACAGTCACACCATGCTCCTCCGTGAAACTTATCCCAACCACCCGGATCAAGCCCCGGCGGCCACAGCCTTCATCAAAGAGCTGCTGGTTCCCGGCTCCACCAAGTAAACATACACACCACCTGAAAAGGCAGACCGCAAAAGCGGCCTGCCTTTTCCTTTACCAATTT
>ERZ779632.492-NODE-492-length-22432-cov-12.728918_pt1 | contig 22432 bp, 14 predicted proteins | sample MGYA00514194_ERZ779632 | MGnify/ENA primary metagenome ERZ779632 (study PRJEB29562, sample SAMEA4376704) | mouse gut metagenome | isolation source: Cecum | study: EMG produced TPA metagenomics assembly of the A DSS colitis mouse model was used to assess the...
CATAAAAAATAGCAATATAACGATTTGAGTCAATATTTTACAACTTTAGGGTTATAAACTAAAACCGATCTTAAAGGGTCTTTTAGGTACATTTTAAAACTAATTCTGTATAAAAAGTCCCGCTCTTGTAAAATCCTTAGAAATAAAAACATATAAAACAGGCATACTTCCTAGCCTTAAAATAAATGGCAGAAAATTGCATTTTAACTGTAGTAGTAAAATCCATTCCCCTTCTGGCCAGGCGTCTCTTCGAAAAAAGTTTGGGGTGCCCCCTATTTTGTTTTTATCAATCAAAGTAAAATATTCCTTTTGTTGCTCATTAGTTAATTTACGGAACTCTTCATTAGTTAGATAATCAACATCAAATCCCTCTTCCAGGATAGGTACATATTCACACATTTCATCCTTTTCATTAAAAAGTGTGGGGCCTTCTTGTGAATAAGGTTTTGCGCTTTTTAAGTCATCAAAGTTTTGTATTATAACCTTATTTTCTCCTCTATCCCATTCTGCTACATCCGGATCAAAAAAGTTATCATTATAACTTTCAGGGTGTGTTATAAAAATATAGGCAATAATTCCCTTTTCATTTCCTAGCATACCCTTTTGAATAACAATCTGCCCCACAAACATCATTTTTCTATTTTCCCACCCTGTACTTGTGGGCCATTGTTGTTCATGTAAAAATATAGGACAACCTCCAAATTTCGTTATATGCTCAGTTATTTTTCTTTTTGATTCATTAAAACCAACTATTTCATATCTTTTTATCATTTCTTTCCTCCTTGTATAATAGTTAATGTCCCCTCTATTTTGGTAGTATTATCGCTCATATTTAATATTTCTCTAGCAATGCGATTGGCCTGTCCACCTATAATTGAATTATTCCGCGATAACCCTGTTCCCTTTACATCTGTCGGTGCGCCTCCTACTTTCATATCTGGAACATGTGTATGTACTTGTCCTGGAGGTGCAGGATCTAACGTTTTAATATACCTTCTTCCTTCTGCCTCAACTTCCGGACCATAGTTATTTATTCTATCCTTTAACCCGCGCATCCCTTCTTCCGCAATAATGCGATTAAAGCCATCAATTTGTCCTTGAACTTGCATACGTAACTCTGCGACATCTGTGACCTTATTAGGTTTCTCATAGTGAATATATTCCAATCTTCCTATTACTTCTGCGTTTTCTTCACTGTCACTATTTCGTCTATTATTATTTGGCTCCTCCACATCAGGGCCACTTGTCCTATTAACATAATTATCCAATACCGGCCCTGGCAAGGCTAATACTGGTTCTGGCGCAGACAACTCCCGAAGCTGTTGGGCCCTTTGCATCTCCTGCATTGGGTTAATGATTGGCGGTTCCATTACTGGCCCAGGTAACGCCAGTAACGGCTCTGGAGCTGGCAGCAGGGGAACCCCTCTCTCCTGCCCGTCATTTGGATGCCTATCATTTGCATCCTTGTCACAGCTATGCCCACTCGGATCAGTATAATACACCGGGTTATTCCGGCAGTAAGCATACAGGTTCAGACCGTCCCCCCGGTAGGTGTCCTCCTGTGTGAAACGCGCTATCACTGGGTTGTAGTACCTGGCCCTCAGATAATACTGCTGGCTGATAGGGTCGTACTGCTGGCCATTGAATTTGAAACGGTTCTCCACCGTCTCCTCACAGAGGGTCAGGTTCCCCCATGCGTCGTATTCGTAGCGGTTCAGAACATCCTTCCCCTCTGCCACATGGGTGATACTCCCCATCTCGTCTGAAGCATAGTGGTAGTAGGTTCTTGCGCTCTCCGCGTCGGAGGCGATGAGTTCATAGCCCCGGATATGGCGTATCTTGTTATCTCCGTTCTCCTCCATTATCACTTCCTGCCCGCGGAAGATGAACTGTACCAGTTTTCCATCCTCCTCCATCTCATGGCGCAGGTTCTCCGCGTCATAGCGGTTTATCTGCACATGGCCGTCGAAGGTCTCCACCTTCTCTGTCCTGTTGAACAGGTCGTAGGTGTAGCGGGCCTTGTCATCCGCTGTGAGGTTCCCCGCATTGTCGTAGGTAAATGTGGTTTTCACTCCCCCTTTCGTGTATTCGGTCAGGTGGTTCGCAGGGTCGTACTTATAGCTCTCCTCCACTCCTGCCGATACCCTGCGGCGGCGGTTCCCGGCTCTGTCGTAGTAGAGCTCCTCGGTATAATCGGGGTATTCCACTCTTGTCAGCTGGTTCAGGCTGTCGTAGGTGTAGCGGGTGTTTCCGCCTGACTGCTGTTTCTCCGTCCGGTTCCCGTTGTGGTCGTAGGTATAGTGGTTGTCCGCCAGTACCTCGTCTCCAAGCAGGGTTTTTAGGCTGGCCAGGTTCTTATCCGCGTCATAGGCGTACTCCGTGTAGAGGCTGCCGCTCTGCAGGCTCCTGATGGCTCCGTCGGGATAATAAGTGTATTTAGCCAGTATATTACCATTATCATTTACACTTTCCAGAATGTCAAGTTCATTATAGCTGTATTCCGTCACTTTCCCCGTAACGTCCTCCTGCCGGGTCAGGTTCCCGTTCAGGTCATAGGAGAAGGAAAGCAGGGTGCGGCCGCTGGCTGACTTCTTTGTAAGGCGTCCCATGGCGTCGTACTCGTAGCTGTAGCGCATGCCCATGGTGTACACGTTTGGGGCACCCGGCGCGCTGCCGCTGGAGATGGCCGACTTTAACAGGCCCTCCGGGGTGTACTCGTATGCCTCGGAAAGTTTTGTCCCTGGAACTTCGGGGTTCTGTGCCCTGCGCCCTGTCAGGCTGCCGTATAAGTTGTAGGTGTAGGTGGTCTCCGTGCCGTTGCGGTCTGTCATGCGGCTCAGGCGGTTGCCGGAGTCGTAATGGTATTCCTCCGCATTCCCCAGGGGGTCTGTCATGCGCAGCAGCTGCCCGTTGGCTCCATACTCGTACCGGGTGGTATTGCCTTCCCCGTCCACGGTGCCGGTGATGTTGCCCGCGTAGTCATAGCGGTAGAACTCGCTGCCGCCGTCCGGCCGCTTTATCTCCACAATCCGGCCCCATTCATCCAGCTCATACCCTGTCCTGTGGGCCCCGCCGTCAGTGACGCCGGTGATGTTTCCCGCCGCGTCGTACTCATACTGCTGGGCGGAACCCGCCGAGGTCATGGCCCGGGTCCTGCGTCCCCCGATGTCGTAGGTAAACCGGATGCCGCTTCCGCAGGCGTCCGTGGTGGATGCCAGATATCCCCAGGCATTGTAGGTGTGTCTGGCCTGTAACACCCCGTCCGGGCGGGTTACTTCCTGCAGTCTGCCCAGCAGGTCATAGGCATACTGTTCCCCGTGGGCCTGTTCCCCCAGCCTGTGGTACTCGTTGGGGCGCACCAGCCGGGCCAGGCGGCCGTTCCTGTCATAGAGCCTCCGGGTGGTGCCGCCGTCCCTCTCGGTCCTGCGCACTTCCTGGTCCATCAGGTTGTATTCTATCCGGACGGTGTTCCCCCGGTTGTCCGTGACGGCAGTCAGGTTCCCTCCCTTGTCGTAGGTGAAACGGGTGGTGTTCTCTATGCCCGTCGCCTTTTCCACATGGGTCTCCGCTGCCAGCCGGTCCGCCCCGTCATACTCCCTGCGCACTTCCCCTCCGTAGGGCAGGCGCACTTTTACCAGGTTGCCATTGTGGTCGTATTCGTAAGAGGTGACCGCCATCCTGCGGCCGCAGCCTTCCTCGTCCGCGCTCTGCCGCACCTGCGCCAGGCGGCCTGCCCCGTCATAGGCGTAGGCATAAGTCTGCTCTGTGGTATCGTTGATTTTTCTTTTCTCGCTTATCCTGCGGTTCGCGCTGTCATAACGGTATTCCACGGACGCTCCGGTGCTGTCGCTGACACGGGCGCGGCGGTTATTGCGGTCGTATTCATAGGTGATGGTGTGGACCGCGCCTCTCTCTCCTGTCTCGGTCTGGTAGTCCCGGTAGCGGATTTCCCTGGTCATGTTGCCGGACAGGTCGTAGCGGTACTGGGTCAGCTGGTAGTATACCGTGCCGTCTTCCCCGGTCCTTACAGGCTTGCGGGACTCTGTGAGCCATCCCATGCCGTTGTAGCGGTACAGTTCCCCGGGCCGCTCCTCATCCGTCTCCCCCAGCAGGTAGCCGGCGGCGTTTATCAGCTTTGTGATGTTCCCGTGCAGGTCATAGATGTAGCGTTTCCGCACTGTCCCCTCCGGGTCGGTGATCCGCGCAAGGCGCCCCACCTGGTCATACTCGTAGCTCCACCCGGCTCCGTCGTCCGCTGTCTCGTCATACTCTAAGGGCGCCACCTTCTTGGTGATGTGGCCCATGGCGTCGTAGAAGATCCTCTCCACGCCGCCGTCCGGGTAGCGGATTTTGGTGCGGCGGTTAAACACGTCGTACTCGTAGGCGATTCCTTCCCCGTCCCCGGTGGCGGGGTCGTAGGCGTTGGGATGGATTTCCTTTATCACGTTCCCCTCTATGTCCCTGGGGGTGGAACGCACGTTGCCCAACGGGTCCACTGTCATGACCAGGGCGTCCATGGCGTCGTAGATGTACCGGGTGCCTGCCTGGGTGCCTCCCTCCCCGGCCTGGTTGGGCCTTACCACTTTGGTCAGGTTGCAGAGGGCATCGTAGTAGTACCGGGTCACCTCCCCTAAGGGGTTGACTGTCATGGTTATGCAGTCCATGTGGTTGTAGGCGTAGCTGGTGGTGCCCTGGGCGTCCTGCACTTCCATGCAGCGCCCGGCCCTGTCATAGGTATACCGGAAGGTATCCTCCTGCGGGGTGGTGATAACGCTGGGCTGCGGGCTGCTGCCTTCGTAGGCGTACCTGGTGGTGTTGCCGCCCCCGTCCGTGATCCCCGTGACCCGGCCCAGGCCGTCGTAGGCCAGGCACACGCGCTGCACTACGCCCTCCTCAATCTCCTGGCAGATCTCCACAGGGTTCCCGTTCCGGTCGTAGGCATACCATTTCTTCTTTCCCCCGTTGTCCCATCTGCGGACGAGCCTGCCCTCCCCGTCATAGGCAAAGCTGGTGACCAGGCCATTGGGCAGGGTTTCCTCCAGCAGAAGGCTGTTTTCGTCAAAACGCCTGGTAAGCTCACTGCCCCTCCTGTCCTTCTCCCACTCCTTGTTCTCCCTCCGGTCGTAGCGGACCTCCTCGGTGCTGCCGTCGGAGTACACTGTCTTTTCCACCAGACGGCTGCTGTTGTAGTGGTATTCCAGCCGGTCGCCGTTTGACATGTTCAGGAAGGTGTTGGTCCTGTTGTTGTCATCGTACAGGATGACGTACTCTGTGTCGCCGCACAGGAACTGGCGGGTCACCCGGCCGTCCCTGGCGTACTCGTTTCGCACGTAGGGGTTGCCGTTCTGGTCGGTGATGCCTGCAAGATACCCCTCCGGCGTGTACTCGTAGGTGACGGTTCCCCCGTTGGGGTAGGTCACTTCCGTGAGCAGTTCCCCCTGGTAGCGGTACTGCACCCTCCTGCCCAGGATGTCCGTCATGCCGGAGAGTTTTCCGTCCTCGTACTGGAAGGTGATTGTCTGGCCGCTGGGGAAGTCCATCTGGGTGAGGACGGCGCCCATGTACTTGAGCACAATCCTGTTCCCGTTGCGGTCCCGGATGGACACCAGCTTGCCGCTGAAGTCGTACTCGTAGGTTCTCTGCTGCTTCTTCTGGCGCAGCAGGTAGTGGCCGTCCTCCTCCCACAGGGCCATGGAGCCGTCCTCCCCCCGCAGGTTCGTCCAGGCGCCGTCCTCCCCGCGGGCAAAGCGCTCCAGGTGGCGGTTGGGCAGGAGGATCACTGCCCTGTCCCCCTGCGCTGTCAGATAGCTCCCCACGCTTAAGAACCAGCGTTCCCCTAAAAGGCTGCCGCTGTTTTTATAGACCGATTCGTAGTAACGCCTGATGGCGAAGCTGCCTGATACATCCCGGATCACGAACTCTGTCTGGACAATCTTCTGGCTTCCTGTCACCACGTCAATGGGATCCTCATGGACTATCACATTCCCCGGCTTCACATCATTCCCCTCGGTCTGCCGTGTTCCCTGGCCCTCAGGGTCTCCTGGCTGTTTAGGGGCTTCCGGCGCGTCCTGCCCGTCGCCCGTCCCGGCCTCCTTGTTGGTGTCTCCCTCCGGCGCGTTGCTGGGCTTGGGTTTCTCGTTTAAGTCAGCGATATCCTTGGCGCTCCCGCAGATGGACTGGGTTGCCTGGGCTATGCCCAGCACGTCGTCCCATGTAGCCAGGTCCGTCAGGGCGCCCCACCCTTTCTTCTTAAAGTTCTCCACTATCCTTTCCAGCGCCAGCGCGCCGTCAATGGAGGACGCCACAATCTCCGCCCCCGCCATGATGACGCAGATGGTCTTTATGGTCTGGTTCGTCTTTTTTACCGCGTCCATGGTTTTGTCCACCATCTGGAAGGCGCTGGAGAAGGGAATCAGCCCCGTCACCGCGCCATAGTAGTCCCCCTTGAGCAGAGACAGTCCCGCGCTGACCAGCTTCAGCCCCCACAGGGCCGGGCAGAACATGCAGGCCACGTCCACCGCCAGCTTCACGAAGTCCATGAAGATATCCATGCCCGTGCGCTGGCTCTCGCTCACCTGGGGGTATTCCCTGCTCCGGTCAAAGCCCGACTGCTGGAACCTCTGGGCGTCGATCATGATGTAGTCCTTGCCGATCACGATGCCGGAATCCCCCACTATCAGGTAGAGGCTCTCCAATGCGATGGCGGACACCCGTCCTTCCTCCACCGCCGCGAACTCCACCCGGGGTATCTCCTCTTCTTCCTTATGGCTGTCCACCAGGCTTTCAATTGAGTCCTTGATATGGACCACCGACTTCAGTTCGTCCACGAACCCGTCCTTGAAGTTCCCTCCCACCGTGCAGAGCAGATCCGTTACGGGGTCATAGGGCCTGAAGGTGCCCCTGTCCTTCACATAGGCGTCGCTCCCCGCGTCCTGCTGTTCCTTGAACTTCTCCATGTTCTCCGCGAATTTCCCGTCAAACCAGGCGGAGGGCATTTCCTCCCCCTCGGGCAGCTCCTTGGCCTGGATCAGCACCACTCCCCGGGCCCCTATGCCTATATCCCCGGAGGCGGCTATATCTATCCCCTCCGTGTCCGAGAAGGTGATCTTGACCTGGTTCCCCCCCTTCCCGTCATACTCCTGGCGGTTCCCGGTCAGGTCTATGCCGTCGCTCTTAAATTTGATCATGCGGTTGCAGGCGGTAAGGCTCCTCTCCTGGGGGTTCCCAAAGTCGGGGTAGGAGGTGTCCGTATGCCTGCTCCCCAGCGCCACTATCTCGCCGCTGTTGTCGTAATAGCAGAATACTGTGTCCTTTTCATCCGGCATGGCATAGATGTCATTTCCCAGGGCATTGGTATAGGGGATCCACCGCACCCCTCCCGCGCCGTCGTCAAACTTCACCTTGACATCCGTCCCGGAGACCTCCAGCACCTCGCCGGTGAGTACGCTGGTGAAGGAAGCCGTTCCCTTGCCCGGTCCCCCCGCGCTTTTTGCCGTTCCCACGTCTGCCCTGCCCACGTAGGCTTCCTCCATGGCAGGCACGGCGCCGTCCACGTAGGTAAGGAGCACATGGTTATAAAGCAGGCCCCTGTCAGAACAGATCCCGCTCTCCGTCACCACCTGGTCCGCCCGCTGTCCCTTCACATAGCAGCCGCTCCCGGCGGTTAGGTCCTCCGTCACTCCCCCGGTCTGCAGAAACTCATAGGCCGAGGCGTCCCCCTTGGTATTTAGCTTCACCCCCAGATAGGCCCCGATATCCTTCTTCTCGTATGCACCTGTAAGCTGCAGGGGCTTCACTGAGAAGGGTACGGCGCCTATGGCTATCTTCATACTGGTGGATTTCACGTCTGTAAAGAGCAGTACCCCGCACTGGTTGGCTATCCGCTTCAGGAACTGCCAGTCCGTCTCCTCCTGCTGGGAAATCATCTGGGATATGGGCATGTCCTGTTTAACCAGCAGGGTCACCTGGTAGTCCGCCAGCACGGCCTCTGCCACCTGGCCCAGGGTCTTGCCCTCATCCTGGAAGGTTCTGCTCCTGGGCGTTTTATCTGCCAGCCAGGCATGGCTCTTTGCCTCCACCCGCAGCTGCGCGTAGCGGTTCTCCTTAAGCGCCCCCGCACCGGAGCATACACCGGCGAAGATCACTCTTCCCCCCGGCGTGAGGACGCGGATGCTCTGCCCTTCCAGCCGCTCCGGCGCATTATCCTCCTCTCCCTCCGCAAGGACCAGCGTCAGGGAGAGGCTGCCGTATTCATTGGCATGGTCCCTGATATAGAGTTCCCTTATGGCCCTGTACTTGACTGGTATGTCCACAAGTATCCTTCCCAGCTCCAGTGGTTCTGTACTGCTCATCGATTGTTACCTCCCAACTCTGTATATCGCTTTCCTAATCAGAAGTATCACTGCGGCATAGGCCGCCAAAACAACTATAAAAACAACCAACTGCACGGTTGTGTACAGCCCCTTCTGCTGCTCATACCGCTCCACGGAGAGCATGCTCAGCAGCTTCTCCCCATCCGCCCCGTATTCCTCGATATAGGAGCCCAGCATTTCCTTTTCCTGAGGCTGCATACTTTCTATCTGACCCAGAGGCAGCTGCACCTTTCCGGCCAGCTTGTATTTCCAGTAGTAGGCATCCTCCAGATACGCCGCCACATAGTTTCCGTCGGGAAGCTTGACCAGATAGTAGCGGTTGTAGATATATGCCTTGGTCAGCGGACGGGTGGTGGAATAGGTATGCCATTGTCTGCCGCTGCTCACTCGGTTGCCTACCCGGCGGTAGGTATTGTTGGTTCTGTCTGAGGCACTTTTTAGCCGATAGGCATTCATCGGGATAATGGAGTCCGTTTCAAAGGTTATGTAGCCCCGGCCCTTATACGCCTGAAACTGCTCTATATTCTCCAGAACAGGGGCATCTTTTCCCGCAGGATATCCCGCTATCTGGCCGTAATTGTACTCCAAATTATCCAGTTCCTCCTTCCCCATCCTGCCACAGAACAGATCCAGCACCAGATTGGAGGGAAATACACATAGCAGATACAGATCCGCAAAAAAGACCATTACCGAGAGAACCGTCACAATATTTTTAAGTGAAAAAATATTTTTCATCCCCTATCTCCTCTCCATATCCACAGGAGTATAGTCCATACCCCATAGCCCGTGCCGCAGCATGGCCTCCGCCAGTTCCAGAGATACCAGCACTATGGTCTCAATGGTTCCGTCCACCATCAGCATGGGCCTGTCCTGCAGCCTGCTTTCCACCACTACCAGATGCTCCACCAGGCCCGTGGGATACTTGGCTGTCTGTTCGCTGAGACACTTCACCCTGGGAATCCAGGGCCACCAGTAAAGCAGGGCCTCCGGGTCCTCCACCTCATGAGGATAGCAGCGTATGCCCTTGCACTTCATCTTGGGATCAAAAGCCCGGAGCAGCTTTTTGAGTTTATCCGACACCAGGAATGCGGGGGTATATAGAATATCCGGCTTTTCCAACTCCTGGGAATTGTCAAAGTAGGTTACAATCATGCTCTGCACCCCGTCAAATTCCTTCTTGGATGCCCCGTCCCTGTAAAGGGAACTGTCAAGTTTTTCCGGCGCTATCACATTGGAGAGCGCCTTGTCCTGTGACACCATGAAATACTTCATATACTTTGCTCCTCGTTCTTATGCGTTGAAACGCTGACAGTCCACAAACAGGGAATCTACTGTTTCCGTCTCCTGCCATTCCACTTCCTCCAGCAGGCTCCATTTGTAATCTGCCGGACTGTAGTAGGGCGCTTTAGGCAAAAGGCTGCACTTCCTAAAGCATACCCCCCTCAGGCGGCTGGACAGAAAAGAGCTTCCCATCAGTTCCACATCCTCAAAACGGCAGTCCTCAAAGACGCATTGGATAAAGCGCACATTGCGAAGCTTTGTACCCGTAAAGTCCGCATTTTGAAAGGTGCAGTCCCTGAAAACACAATCATCCAGTTCCCGTGGTCCAAATTCCTTGTTTACATAATGCAGTCCCTGAAACCTGCGAAAGGTCAGATCCTCCTTCTCATCGCACAGAAACAGATCCACCTCCCCCTTGATCTCCATCAGAGGAAACTGCCAGTCCATATACTCTCCGTATGAGATGCCAAAGCCTTCCATATCTGCCAGCCGGCTCCATATACTCTTATATTCCAGACCTCTTATCATATATTTCATGGGCATGGCCAGCCGCCGCAGAAGGATGGATACCGCCTCCGCCTCATAGGCTTTCCGTTCCGGTGAACGCACATAGCGGCCCAGGGATTGCTGCCGGATATTCTCGTCCAGTTCCTCCCGAAAAGCATCCCAGCCGGGAAACATCCATGCCCCGCTCAGTTCACAGCCCATGACAGGCTTTTCCAGAAAGGGAAGGTTTTCATATGCCTCCACCAGCAGAGTAGGCTTTCCCAGATATAGGGATGTCCTCAGAAAGGAGATGCCCAGCCGCCTGGCCGCAGGGACGCTCCCCCGGTCCTGATGCTCCAGAAGCAATCCCAGAAACGCCCCCAATGGGGCCAGGAATGCCTCCGTCGCCTGGCCCATATCCCTGGCAATCTCCGCGCTGGAAGTCTCCACCAGGTTCCGAAGGGCGGGAATATAGCAGGTCTCCCTGAAAATCTCCCTGAAATTGATTTCCTCCATTGCCGCCCTCCTCAAATCATAACGATGTTGTTACCAGTGGCGCTGATGCCCTCTTTTCTCAGGTTGATGTGGGACTCCGCGGTGCCGACCACCACCTCATTCTCCGCCAGGATTTTAATGGTGTCACCGGCGGAGATATTTACATTGGAGCCGGAAGTTACATTTATGTTCTGATCTGAGATAATGGATATGCCTGTCTCATCGGACAGTTTTATGTAGATCTTCTGATCCTTGCAGGTGATCACCAAACCGTCCGCCGTCATCAGTATCTCCTTGCCGTTGATGCCGCTCCACGCCTTGTCCTTCACATTGGCCCGCACATTTTTGGCTACCGCTCCGGCTGCAAAAGCTTCTCCCTCATCGCCGGAGGGAAAGAACACCCTCACCTCGTCATTCTCGGCGGGCATACTGTACCAGCCGCTGCCATCCTGGGATGAGTAGGCTGTGGAATAAGGGAACCAGCAGTCGCCTCCCTCGTCATAGGAGGAATCCACCGACGTAAAATGTACCTGTACCTTGTCGGCCTCCACCTTCTTAACAATTCCCCGAAGCATCCTTCCCGAGACGCCCCCGTTGGCCACCTGGGGCACGGAAAAGCCAGTGGGAGCGCTGAAGCCATAAGTACATTCCAGCAGGCCGTCCACCAGATCGGCCTGCATGGACTTGATGCGATAGCCTTTTCCATTCAGCACAATACGGTCTCCCAGGTAGGCATAGGCGTATGTACGGGCGCTCTGAGAGGCGCCGCCGCTCCCCATCACGTCCTTGTAAGAGCCAAAGGATGCCGTATCCACCTGCACGGTCCTTCCCTCTGGCGGAATCCCGATGTAGATTTGCGGCTTGGAGGATAGGATGTTGACGCTGGCAGGCGCTCCCAGTCGGGAGGCCATACGGATAATGAATTCCCAGTCGGTTTCATCGCATTGTATGATAAAACTGTTCACCGGCTTATCAGAAGCCAATACCTGAACGCTCCCTCTCTTTCCCAACATGCCGTTTAGCAGCTGCTCATGAGTCTGGGTGGTATTTTGATAGGTCTTGTTGGCCTTCGCCCTGTCGATCTTCCCACTGGAGGTGATCCCATCCACCACCAGAGAAGCATAACTGTTGCCCTGCTCCATGGAGATCTTCTGGACATTGCCATAAAACAACACAGAGGGCTGGCCCTCTGCTTTGGCCTTGATCTTCAGGGCAAATCTTTCGTCCACCCTCTGTATAATGTCTTTGGCCTGCTCCTCAGCCATCTCTCCCTCGATATGGCAGTAGCCATGGTCATTTACCGTGTGCTGAATGTGGAGCTTCCCGATCTTGTGGAAAGGAATCCCATTTATCTCTATGTTTTCATATGTGATGGTATCCATACTTATTAATCCTCCTTCGTAACGCGAAGTGATTTGACGATCTCATCTGTCAGCGGCGCCAGTCTTTTGCTTAGCTTCTGATCAAAGGATAAGGTGCCCATCAGCATTCTCCCCTCCACGCAGGTACAGAACATATTCATGTAACTGACACCGTCGATAGCATTGGCCAGCAGCTTGAACAGCACCATCTTTCCCTCTTCCCGGTCCAGCTTCTCCTCCCCCAGAAAGCGCATCTTAGGACCCACCCGCTCCATCATATAGCGGACATTTTTGGCTGCGTCAAATAACAGATCCTCCGGCACTTCATGGCTGGTCCAATTCAGTGCCAGCGCAAAATCCAGATAGGAATTGCTGTATACATACTGCGGACTGTTCCCCATAAAGTACACCCGTTCAATTTCCTCCTTGGTCCTGGGGGTAAAATCCCCGGGCAGGCGCATGGTGACTTTTCCGTCCAACAGGGCCTTGTCCTCAAAACGCACAGGAATGTGGAATATGGCCACCTCCTCGTCATAGATGGACTGCTCCAATTCCGCCTTGATGACCTTCTCGGAATGCCGTTCCTTTTCGTTTCTCTCCATCTGCTTTCTCGCCTGTAATATGGCTTCATCGGTATATATCATCTTTTAATCCTCCAACTCCGTCTTTTCTTTGTCAGAAACCGTCATTCCCAGCAGAGTAAGCGCCCCCTTCGCCATGACCTGACGCTTGAAAGTATCTATGGTCTGAACCGCCTCCCCCATACCTTCGGGCAGGTTGTAGAACGCAAAGTTTTCCCCCTCCGTCTTGTTGCAGGTCACACAGCGGACCAGACCGGAAGCCGCGTACATAAGCACCCCTGCGCCTGCCTTCCGCATCTTTTCGTCAAGGTCTGACACCTCCAGTTCCACCTGATACCCCTCCCGGACGAAGTAATTGGCGATCCCACAGGGCATCATGCCGAAAGCGTTGCTTAAGAACCCGCTGGGTTCCATGTCATAGACGATGTCCGCGAAGGGCGGCGTCTCCTCCCCCTTCAGCAGCTTGCAGGCATTGTAGACCGCAACTGCCCCGCCACCAGCCTGGGCCACTGTAAAATGATTGATCTTGAACGCATCCATAAGTCCCTGGCTGACAATCATGCCCGCACTGTCCAAAAACGGTCCCGCAAGCGGAATGGACTGGTTGTGTGTATAATTCTCCTCCCTCTGCTGTGAGGAGCACAGAATGGCCTGCATCCATACAGGGCCAAAAGTCACAGGGAAATAGTCCCCCATAGAGCCGCAGGTGCTGGCGGCCTCCGTTGCCGTGCCGGCCGTCGCCGCTGCAGCCATATACATCTGCGCCTCCTGTACGGCCTGCTCCCCCTGCTCTCCGGTGGAAGCGATTCTTTCCATAGCCGCCTCCAGAACCGCGTCTGTCTCCTCCTTGACATAGTCGTGCTTTTCCTCTTCCGGCGTTTCTTCCTCCTGTCCCTGGTCCTCATTTTCCTGGGGATATTCATCCAGGGGCACAAGGGTGATGATACCGCCATAACGGCAGGTCAGGCAGCTCTTCATCAGCAAGGCCGGCGCGCCGTCCAAAATGTTCCTGTCATTGGTCTCCTCCCAGACTTCATCGGTCTTGGGCTTGCAGTCAAAACTCATAATGCCTGTCTTTTCCAAAACATCCGACACCAGGCCCCCCAGCAATGGACCTCCCAACAGACTGCCCACCAGAGCCTTGCGGAATACCCGCTCCGGGTTTTCATCAGAGTCACATTTTCCAAAGTGAATTACATTTTGCCCCGCTATATGATCATTTGCGTTCAGCAGGGGCTGCTGATCCTCCCCGGCCATGACTCCGTGATCCGTCGGGATATTTATATAATTGTCAATGCTTCCGTGGGAACAGCGTATACGCATTAAACGGTGTACATATCCGTTTTCATTCAGTCCGCCGTCTCCGCTGTCCTGTCCCATATTGCCCTCGCCATACTCACTCAACTGTAACCCTCCATTTCTTCCTGCGCTCTGTCTCCTGGGGCCTGTGCTCCCCCCGGGCTTTTCTCAGGATATCCGCCAGCCCCATATAAAGTTCGTGGTTTGTCTCCCCGATAAATTCTTCCGTTCCCTTCCGCCTGAGATAGGCTCTCAGGGCCTCCGGCCCCAGGGGGTGGTTCTGCCCCAGGATCTGTGTACAGAACAGAGCGTCATAGTCCGTGATAGAAGAAAGTTCCAACATCTCCGCCGCGAAACTCCTGGTTATCTCTGGAGATAATGTACTGCCGCCCAAGGAGGCATAGGGTACGTGCACTCTGTTCATAGTGTCATATATGGTGTCCCTGTCCTCAAAGTCCCGGTACTGGTATCGAAGCCTGGCTCCCTCCTGCAGGGTGAAACGACACAATTCCATCTCCCCCTTCCGCATATGAGTCTGCTCCGAAAATATAAGTTCCATCTCCCGGTAAATATAATTGGGATCCCGCATTTCATCAAAAAACATCAGTTTCAGCACCGTCAGATTATTGGTGGGATGATAGGCCGCCATCATCGGTTCCTTTAACAGGTAGGGTCTGTTTTCAAACAGCAGAACCCCTTGGCCCAGAATAATGACATCCTCTGTGGCAGTCAGTTCACAGCCCGCCAGGATTCCATCCCCGTATCCTTTGTACATATATTCCTGAAATAAAAAAGTATAATCCGACAGTGCCTCCAGCATGCCCCGCCGCAGCAGATGGGCATCCTGAAACAAGGGAATCGTCTGTACCAGCATATAGAAATCCTCCGTTTAGTTTTCCGCCAAATTCCTTATTTGGTGCCGTCAAAGAAATTGGTCAGCCAGCTGTCCGTCTCAAACAGGAAGAAATGATCCGGTCCCAGCATCAGCTGCTCCTCCTTTCTCAGCACCGGCACCACCATAAAGCCCCATCTCTCCTCATCCCCCAGAACGAAGAATTTTAGTTCCCGGTTGATAATGGTGTCCAACTCCCCCTGCCGAATCTCCCCAGGGTATCTGCTTAGAATCTCCTCCGCTTCCACGGCCGCAAAGTCCTCGGAATTTACCGAATAGTTGTATTTATACCTGACATTTCTGTCAGTGTCCTTCAGATACAGCTGCAAGGTCAGATCCGCCATATTTCTGGAGATATATCCCCGTATATTCTTTCTGTCCAGGCTCTGGATCAATACCTTCTCCTCCCCGGTGTGGGTTGCCGCCGTTATAATATAGGGGAAGGCGGCATGTTCGTTTACAATGCGCACATCCGCATAACCGAACTTCGTGTCCTTGATGTATTTGATGGCACCGTCCAGACACATCAACTTCAACTCATGTTCTCCCGAACTCCGCCATTCCCTTTTGGAGGATTGAATAATCTTACCGGGGATAAACTCCTTGAGAGCCTCCCGGAACAGATTGATCTTGCAGGACTGTCCCGTGAGTCTCATAATGGAATACTCCTGCAATTCTCCGCTTTCGTAGGCGTTTTCTATGAATTTTTTGACGATCCCATAGATATCCGCCTGCAGCAGCCGGTTCAACAGATTGATGCTGAAATATACTGTAGGTATGTCCTTCAGCACCTTAAGCCGGCCCCCTTCCCGAACCGATAGCTTAAAGCGGTCTGCCAACAGGCATTTTGTGGCAGTCTCCTTTATGAGGATGCCGGATACAGCAATTCGGAGAATCTCTTCCCTGCCATAGAATGTCTTTTTAATCTGCTCCGCCAGCTGGAACAGATAGTAGAAATTATTTTTTACAGCATAATACTCACTGTTGCTCTTATGCTCATACTCCCGGAATCGAGTGGGGATCACGGCCTCCACCCTGTGATACTCTTCCTCCAGCAGACTGTAGACACCTCCGACACCCTCCGCGTCCACCCGGCGAAACAAATCATCTCCCATGCCCTCCACGATTTCCTCCGGCAATAAGCCCTGGCCGTCCCCCAGCTGCCCCGCCAGGGCAATTTTCAGCAGTTCCATAATCCGGTAGGTCAGGTTGTTGCCTCCGAAATCCGTGTCCCCATTCTCATAGGCTGTAGCTATGTCAATCCGATAGGACACCCGCTGGTTCTGGATGGAAAAGCGGCAAGAGGAAAGATCCGTAGTTCCTCCCCCGCAGTCGATAATCAATGCCCGCAGTTCCTGTCTGTCTTGATAATTTCCTGCTTTGATCAGTTCGGATATAGAGTTGTACAGCACCGCCACACCCTCGTCCAGCATATTCTCCCGTTCGATTTTGTACCCGGGCAAAATTTCCTGATACAAGTCCGCAAAAAGCTTTTTTTGCTTTACCGGAGCCGATATGTGTAGGCTGTCAAAGCGGCATTTGAACCGCTGGGTGGCGCAGGAGATGACGTACTCCAGAAAAGCTCTTATGATTTCCTTCCGCTTCACAAAACAGCGGTGTCCGTCCCTGTCTACCAGTTCCTCTTCCTTGTCAGGGTCGCTGATCCACCTTTTGATGTCGTAAAATACGCAGAATCCCTCGTCTATATAACTCATCTGGAACAGCCTGGATGCCTCATGTCCAAACACATAGTGGACCTGCTGCCCGTCTATCCTTGTAATTCCCACCACTGAGGGAAAAATTGGCACTTCCTCTTCCCCGCCGCATTCGTCGCCCTTGAGCCAGGTCACATAATTCACGTCGTTCTCCCGCAGCGTTTCCCGCACCGGGTCTCCCTCCAGCCTTTCCAGATAACCGGAGTCAAGATAGGTTCCCGCTGTGGTATTGGTGGTGCCGAAGTCAATAGCCAACGGCATATGGATCTCCAGAAGTTCCCGAACCTGAAAATCCATCACTGGTACAATATAGAAATTCAGGTGCTCCGGCAGTGTGTCATAATCCGATTCATACAACCGGTAAAGCCATTCCGACAGAGGACGTTCCATACAGTACAGCTGGTAACTTTTCACCGAGGATTCCCTGCATTTTACATCCGCCCCCTTGGTCAGATACAGGCAGTCTGTTCTCTCCCCGAACTGCTCCACCTGGAAAATAGCGCAGATCTGACCGCCGCTCACAAGCAGGGCATTGGTACACACAATTTCTGGCCTGTAACCAATGGTGAAATGGTCAAAATAGTCCACAGCCAGGCCATCATAGGCCACAATCTTGGCACAGCCCTTTATGGCCTGTGGATTGGCATGGATTACCGCCGTGCGCAAAAGCTCCTCCAGCCGCAGAAGTCCCTCATCGTTTTGCCCGCGAATATATAGATTTTCCTTTCGTCCCCTAAACCGCAGAATCTGCCGAATCAACTCCTCCTTGTCCAGCGGCGCCTGTATACCATTGAGAATCTGCTCTTTCCAGCAGATATCCCGCAGCTGGTAGGTGGTCATCAGTTCCAGCTGCTCCCTGGTGTAATAGCGGAGCGGCTTTTCCTGCCGATTCTTCTGGTTCAGCGTGTATGTATATCTATCCATCCCAACCTATACCCTCTTCTCAATAAATAGCGATCTCATCTATGTGCATGGCATCGTCCACGCCGATTATGCCAAAGTGGTATTTCCAAAAGGTGCGGAGTTCATAGTTCAGTGGGAGAAACAGATCCTGCACAAGACAGAGCCTCTCTTCCCTCTGCCGACTCCTGTTGCCGCTCAGGTACAACAGGAGCTTCTTGCGCTCCTCCCTGATCTGATAGAGGACAGCATCCGGAAACAGCACCTTGACGCCCCTGCGAAAAATCATAAGTGACGATCCTGTCTGCATCTGGGTCAGAGCCAGCGCCGCCAGGCGATTCCTCTCCGCCATGGGAATTTCCCGAAAGACCCCTGCGGCATCCCGCCAGAATATCCCCTGCTCCAGTTCCTGCCGGAGCTTTCTGATATAGATGTCCCTCTTGGAAAGTCCCTGGCGCAAGTCCGTGTAAAGCAGCGTGTGCAGCGCCGCATCCGTCAGGTATTCCCCAAAGGCTGACGGTGTCTCCTCCTCCCGGGCCAGAATATCCTGGAAAATAGAAGCAAACCGGATAAAAAGATTTAATTCAATCTTCCCCTCCGGCAGGTCTGTTTCATTCAGGCAGGAAAACGCCTGCTCATAAAAAGGGCTAAATTCCTCCGCCTGGCAGAAAAACATATCCTCCTCCGCCCTGTCCTGAACCTGGGCCCGTAAAGCGATATCCCATAAAAAATTCACGCTAACTCCCATCTGCCCGCTTCAGCGGGCACCCAAATCACTAACTCTCCTTATCAAGCCTGCCTATGCACTGGTACTCCGGGAAAAGTTTCTGTATCTGCGTCACATAAAAACTCATGATGTCTTCATTCATGTAATTCTCCCCATCCGCAGGCACAAAATGGAGCAGCAGCGCCTGCCGCGCATCCCCAACGCGGATTTCGTCCTGCACAAATCCATCCATATTGTAGTTGGACCATTCCCATCGATCCGGAGGCAATTTACACACTTCTACCCCCTTGAACGCCACATATCCGCCATAGTCAAAGGCTTCTATCAGACGGGCCATCTCTCCCCTGGTCTTAATGCTCCTGCGGTACAGTTCTGTGATATTTCCCGAAAAACTCTCCTTGCAGCAGTTTCCCATGACCGGATAGGGGTAATATCCCTTTTTATTATCCTGTCTTATCTGGTACAATTCCCACTCGTAGGGGGTATCCAGTGTGCAGGAGATCAGCAGATCCCCATTCACCCGCCTGATATTGGTAATCTCCACATTCGTATCCGCAACCAGGTATTCACAGTCGGGAGCCAGCCTATGGGCAAAAATGCGATGTTCATAGTTTACTTTGTCAATACAGGGTTCAGGATAGGTGCTGGTCTTTTCTTTGACCTTTTTCAGGTTCCACAGGGGAATCCTGTCATACCGCACCAAGTCGGCATACCCCTCAAAGTCCACACGGATTTCCTCGATGGTATCCTTCTGTGGTATATTCTCCGCCGTAACCAGATACACATCCAGCAACTTCATCAGATAGGCTTCACACACCGTTGTCCAAGGCTGACTGTTGGCGGAAAAGACGTAGTACAGATCCTTTACCAGTTCAAGATAACTCTCGCTGCGCCGCAGGGTGAAGGTACATCTGTATTGCCGCTTATCGGTTTGGATAACACCGGAAAATACCTTGTTTTCATGGAGCAGACGACTGATCACAGATGCCTTGGCCTGTAGAAAAACCGTGTAAAGACGAATACTCTCCCCGCTTTTTACCGCCTCATTGACATCATTGGCGGAAACCTCCCTCTTTCCTGTATCCTCCTCCCGCATGGGATACAGAAAGGAGTCTGTAGCATCGTAATGCTCTCCGTCCGTCAGCCCCATATAAACCGCATAGCTGCCCTGCCCGGGATTACTTTCCTGCAGTATCCTTTCTTCCAGCTTTTCATATGCCTCCTGATTATACCGGTAGAGTTCCAAAAGCAGGTTCCCAACAATCTCCTTGTAGGATGCCCTGTCCTCCAACTGGGATATTTCCATCATGCGCTTTCGGATGTATTGTTCCATGTCGAAGCCATTGCCCGTTTCCACTGCTTTCACCTCTCTCCTTATTGAATCAACTCCGTTTCCGGAGCCGGGACGGGGACCTGTCCCTCTTCCTTAATATTCAGCATTTCCATTCTCCTGTCGATCTCATCCAGCCTGTCCTCTTCTTTCATAGCCGCATATATATCTTTGGCCAACAGATAATACTTCCTCGCACTGTTATAGTCTCCTGCGTCAGACAGGATTTCCGCCTGCCGGATATATTTTTCCGCTTCTGTCTCCAGCTTCTCTTTCTCATCCAGCTTTCGCTGGGCAATATCCAGTTTCTCCTGTATGACCTCCTGCTGTACCTGATCTTGCAGCTGCACAAATTTTTGCATCGCGGACGAATAATATACCTTTGCGCTCTCATAGTCCCCCTGCGCATACGCCGTATCCCCCTGGGCCAGCAATTGGTTGCCCGCCTCCTCCTGGGTCAGCTGCTCCCTGCGGGCCTCATCCTCCTCCTGGCGCTGCTCTTTCTGTGTCTCATACAGCGCGTCCAGCGCATCCAGCGCATCGGTTCTGCCCTCATTGAAATAGATCTTGGACGCCTGTGCCTTTGCTTCCAGATACTTTTCCTCCGCCTTATCATACTGGAGATTGGCGGTAAGGGAATCCCCCAGGTAAATCAGATCATATACGGATATGTATGTAGCTGTCAGTTCAAGCCGCTGGCTGATATAATCCGCTCCCAATCTGTCTACATACTCCGCCCGCTTTGCTGCTTCCAGAAAAGCTTCCTGCGCCTCGGTGTATTTCTCCTCCTCCAAAAGCTGCTGCCCCCGCATTACCGCCTCCACCAGCTTCATAAGGTCGCCCAGTTCCGTTATCATCCGTGCGTCCTTCAGATCCTTCGCCAGGTCATAGGCGGTCTCACATTTCTCTTGGGCCTTCGGATAATTGTCCATCTGGATGTACTCAATGGTATCCGTATAGCCCAGTTCCATCTGCTCCCGCTTTTCCACCCGCTTATTGTGGCGCACCACCAGCATCACAGCTATTGTGCCTGCCGCCAGGGCCACGGGAAGCATCAACAGAAGAACTCGGCGCAGTTTTCTCTTCTTATTGGGATCAGCAAACAATTTGTTGCAAAAAATCACTGCCAGCGTGTACTTGTTAAGATCCTCGGGCTGGCGGGACAACAGCATGTCCTCTATGCTGTTTACCGTATCCGCCGGATCATCTGAGGCTTCCGCAATTACATCCCGGATTTCCCCCTCGTCCACATGCTCCCATACACCTCTCGTATACAGAGCCAGCACATCGGAGTCCGTGAGTTTCAGTTTCCTGGACACCACCGGATGAAAGTCCTTCTCCTGCCCAAGATAGGCATACAGGTTATTTCTCTCTATATGCGCCGCCACCTTATCCTGAGATACTCGTTCCTCCTTTACCATATCCAGGGTAAGGGATTGATCCGTAGTCTCATGGTGCGGAAAGCCATTGCGATACAGACGCAGCCGGATATTGCCCGCCTGCCCGTATCGCAGTTTCACATAGTCGGTCAGCACAATAATCACTGACGCTTTCAGTCTGGTCTTGCTCTTCGCCTCCAATAACGCCCTGTTGGCTGCTTTCAGGCATCTTTTCACCGCACGTCGGCTCATGGACGGCCCCTCCAAAAACGCGGATGTGGCCGCAGTCACGGCAAGTCTCGCACTCAACGCCTCCAGTTGGTCATCTATTCCGTCGGCCATTACATAGCAGGCAAAGTTGTCCAATTCCACATAGCCAAAATAATCCGTGTTTTTGATATCATGGCTTGCCTCAGAGGTGAAGGCTGTCAAAAACTCTGAATTCTGTTTTCTCATCGTGCCTCCGTTCCGCCTGTTCCCGGATTATATTCCAATCAGAACCACACTGGCATTATCCTTGTTCTCACTGGCATTGCAGTTCACCTTCTCTATTATTTGCAATGCCTTCTCCTGGCAGTTTCCCCGCTCCCGCAGCACCTCTTCCACTTCCCGAAAGCCCAGGAGTTCATAGATTCCGTCACTCATCAGAATCACAATGTCGCCTTTTAAGAGCCGCACCGGCGCGTCGAAAAACTCAATATCCCGGAAGCCGTCCTTCCCCAGGTAATTGTAAAGTCTCTGGTTTTCCAACAAGGACAGCGTATCCTGACGGGATATCTTCCCCTCCTTAAATTTTTTCTCCGCCATAACCGCCACCGTATGCCCTGCTGAGACAGGAACCAGAGTCTCTTCCCTGAATACACCGATCTTCACGTTCCCCACCAGAGCATAGTACAGATATCCGCTGCGTATCAGAGCGCATCCCACACTGGCCGTACCACGGTTCTCATCTCCCAGGGCCTTCAAGATCTCCCTGTTTGCACATTGAAACGCTTTTCGGAAGTAATATTGGGGATTGTTAAAGGCATTGTAATCCCCAAATATATCCTGAAAAGTTTCCACCGCCGTCCTTGCAGCGATCCTGCCCCCATAAGTTTTACCAGCCCCATCCGCCAGAACCGCCATCATTCCTGCATCGGTGTTCATGCAGGCCAGTTGGTCTTCCTGCACCTCCCGGCTGCCGATGGTCATGCAGGTTCCCACATCTGGCAGCAGGCTGCCTTTCTCCCTGCCTCCCCAGAGTTTTATGATCTCCAGCAGCAGAATCAGCGCCGCCAGGACAGCGATCCCGCAATATGCCTCACCCATTGCCGTTTTTCTCTCCCCACATAAAATGATTGCCGCAGAAAGGCAGAAACGCGAATACGGACTGTCCCATCTCTATCTTGTCATAGGGGCTGAGAGTCATGGGAGTATAAACCGCGTTTTCGTTCAGATAAACCAGGCCATTGGAATCCCCCGGCAACAGTACGGTCTCCTTCTTCTTAGGATCGAACACCACCACCGCATGATTTCTTCTGGATATCTCATTGTCCCCTAGAATCTGGATGTCCATATCATCCGCCCTGCCACAAAAGTTCTTCCCGTTAACAATCATATAATCCTTGCCCTCTC
>ERZ779632.493-NODE-493-length-22432-cov-5.219020_pt1 | contig 22432 bp, 28 predicted proteins | sample MGYA00514194_ERZ779632 | MGnify/ENA primary metagenome ERZ779632 (study PRJEB29562, sample SAMEA4376704) | mouse gut metagenome | isolation source: Cecum | study: EMG produced TPA metagenomics assembly of the A DSS colitis mouse model was used to assess the...
ATGGTAGTCCCCCTTACGCCGTATGCATGGATAACACACGGAGGGAGGGGACAGGATGCCAAGAAAACCAAAGAAACCGTGCAGACACCCCGGCTGTCCGAGGCTGACGGACGGGGACTACTGTGAGGAGCATGAGGCGCTGCACCGCAGCGACCGTGCAGCAAGCAGCCGCCGCGGCTATGACAGCCGGTGGAATAGGGCGAGGGTGCGCTACCTGAAGGAGCATCCGCTGTGTGTCAGGTGCATGGCACAACACCGCATGGTTAAGGCAACGGTGGTGGACCATGTGACACCGCACCGTGGGGATGCCGCGCTGTTCTGGGACGAGGACAACTGGCAGCCGCTTTGTAAAGCGTGCCATGACAAGAAGACATGGAACGAGGATGCAAACCCGGAATACCATTATTAATATCGATGGTTTCTTCCTGATTCCTTTGCGGCAGGGAGAGGGGTGGGGGAGTCCAAATCTCTAAAAGCCGTTTTCCTAAAGACCGGTGGCCCCCTTTGCGCGGATTTTCGCAGAATTAAACAGGGGGGATAGAAACGGCGCAGGGATTTTTTCGCAGAAACGGCAATGTACCATGTGCCGCACGGCACGGGTTTCATTAAAAAATAAATAAAAACAGGTAATTTAACGGGTAAAAAGCCATGAAAACAGCGGCTTTTTACCCGTTTTTTATGCCCGGAGACAGAAAGGAGGCGGCAGGAGTGACGGAACAACAGGAAAAGCAGATACGGAGAATGCGCGAGCAGGGAAGCGGATACCGTTCCATCGCAATGATGGTAGGGCTGTCCCGTGACATCGTGCGGAATTTCTGCAAGGCAAAGGGGCTTGCCGGATACGGCTCGGCGCTGACAAAGAACATTCAGGAACAGGCCATGCTCGGAAAGGCGTGCCTCTACTGTGGGAAGGAAATAGAGAAGCCCCCGACAGGGAGGCCGAGAAAATTCTGCTCGGAAACGTGCAGACGGGAATGGTGGAAGGCGCACCCGGAACGGGTAAACCGGAAGGAGAGCGCCATGTATAAAATGACCTGCGCAAGATGCGGCAGGGAGTTTTTAAGTTACGGAAACCGCAGCCGTAAATACTGCGGACAGGAATGTTACATTAAGGCAAGATTCTGGGAGGTGGAAAATGAAGACGGCAAAACTGCAGATGCTGCCGATTCATGATTTGAATCCGGCAGACTACAATCCCCGTAAGAAATTAAAACCGGGGGACAGGGAATACGAGAAGATAAAGCACTCCATTGAGGAGTTTGGGTTTGCAGACCCCGTGGTGGTAAATTCGGACATGACAATCATCGGCGGACACCAGAGGGTAACGGTCGCATCAGCGCTCGGCTATGCGGAAGTGCCGTGTGCGGTGGTGGAGCTTACCAAGACACAGGAGAAGGCTCTGAACGTGGCGCTTAATAAAATCACGGGCGCATGGAACGAGGAACTGCTGGCGGACTTAATCGAGGATCTGCAGAATTCGGATTTTGACGTGGGGACGACAGGCTTTGAGCCGCCGGAGATAGAGCAGCTTTTCAACAAGGTGCATGACAAGAAGGTCAAAGAGGATGATTTCGATGTGGACGGGGAGATGAAGAAGCCCTGCGTTGCAAAGACGGGCGATGTGTGGTTGCTTGGAAAGCACCGTGTCATCTGCGGGGATTCCATAAAGCCGGAAACCTACGAAACGCTCATGGAAGGCAGGAAGGCAAACCTTGTGCTGACGGATCCGCCATATAACGTGGACGTGGAGGAGACGGCGGGGAAAATCAAAAACGACAACATGGCGGACGAGGATTTTTATAAATTTCTTTTTGCTGCCTATGTAAACATGGAGCAGAACATGGAGCAGGATGCCTCCATCTACGTTTTTCATGCCGACACGCAGGGATTGAATTTCAGGCGGGCGTTTGAAGCGGCGGGATTTTACCTTTCGGGGTGCTGCATCTGGAAGAAGAATGCACTCGTGCTTGGGAGAAGCCCGTACCAGTGGCAGCATGAGCCGTGCCTGTTCGGATGGAAGAAAGGCGGGAAGCACCAATGGTATTCCGACAGGAAGCAGACCACCATATGGGAATACGACCGACCGAAAGCATCAAAGGAACACCCGACCATGAAGCCGGTGGCGCTGATGGCATACCCGGTAACCAACTCCACGATGATGGGATGCGTGGTCTTGGACCCGTTCCTCGGCTCCGGCTCCACGCTCATGGCATGCGAGCAGACGGGGCGCATATGTTACGGAATCGAACTGGAAGAAAAATTCGTGGACGTCATCGTTAACAGGTATATGGAAGCGAAAGGCTCTGCGGAGAATGTTTTCGTAATCCGTGATAATATGAAAATTTCATATCGGAAATTAATGGAGGGAGGCGTGTATAATGAAACAGATGACCTTCCTTGATTTATGTTCCGGCATCGGCGGTTTCCGTCTGGGACTTGAGCGTGCCGGGCATAAATGCATCGGCTACTGTGAATATGACAAATTTGCGAGGGCTTCCTATGAAGCCATGTATGATACCAAAGGAGAGTGGAAAGCGTATGACGTCACAAAACTTAAACCGGGAGAAGTGCCAAGAGCCGACATCTGGTGCTTCGGATTTCCCTGTCAGGACATCTCCGTTGCAGGAAAACAGCGGGGGCTTGCCGGAAAAAGAAGCGGAATATATTTCAACATTATTGACCTCCTCAAAGGCAAAGAAGAAAACGATAAGCCCGCATACCTTCTTGTTGAGAACGTTAAGAACCTGTTATCGATTAATTCAGGATTCGACTTTGCCGCCGTTTTGTCTGAAATGGACGAAGCGGGGTATGACTGCCGGTGGCAGGTGCTTAATTCAAAAGACTTCGGAGTCCCCCAGAACAGGGAGCGCGTGTTCATTATCGCAAATCTTAGAAGCAGAGGCGGACGAGAAATATTACCTCTCTGCGGAGAAAACGCAGCAGCTCTTAACCAGCTTGTAGGCGGGATGCAGGGATACCGTGTATATGGTACGGACGGCATCTCCGCCACGCTTGTCGGGAACGCAGGGGGAGCCGGTGCAAAGACCGGACTTTATTTTATCGACCAGAGCAATACCTCGCCAAAGGTTACGGATACGGCAAGGTGCCTGACCGCACGGTATACGGCAGGGATGGTAAACCATACCGCCATGAATTCCGCTGTCATGGAGGTGCATCCGGTTCTCACGCCGGAGCGGATGGAAAAGCGGCAGAACGGCAGACGGATGAAGGAAGACGGCGAGCCGATGTTCACGCTGACTTCGCAGGACCGCCACGGCGTGTTCATCTGCGAGAAGGCGGAAGCCGGAGATGAAACCGTGCTGCGTGTGCGGAACGGAACAAAGCGGGGATACGATGAAGCCCGTGTCGGGGACGGCGTCAGCCTTGCCTACCCGGAAAGCCCGACAAGGCGGGGCAGGGTTGGGAAAAGCTGCTCGCAGACCTTAGACTGCTCCGGGCAGATGGGGACGCTTATGAAATGTGGCAGAATCAGACGGCTGACACCGAGGGAGTGTTTCCGGCTTCAGGGATTTCCCGATGAATTGTTCGAGCGTGCGGCGGCAGTCAATTCAGATGCGCAGCTTTACAAACAGGCAGGAAATGCGGTCACTGCAACCGTGGCTTATGCCGTGGCGATGAGCCTTCCCGAATCACGGGAAAAAACATGAAAATAAATCAAAATATAGCTTGCTATTTCCTCCATTCAGAGTGATATATGTAGTACCACCAAAAAATAATGGAGGAATTACATAATGAAGATTGAAACAGCGGCAGAAAACAGGAAGGATGTAGTAAAAGCGATGGAAGAAATCACGGGAAGTAAAGCAAAGTATATGGGGCCGCCGACCTTTGCCTACACGGTGGGGGATTTTACGGTGGACAGGAACGGATGCGTTGAACATGAATCCGGGGAAGTGCTGACGGGCGTTCAGACACAGCTTGCACAGAGGGGGCTTGCGCAAAGCGGCGATATGCTGGAAATTTCTCTCCCGATGGAAGGGCAGACGGCAGGGAGCATCAAAAACCTCATCTTTCTGATCCACAGCAAGCAGTACCTTTTGGAAAAATCGCTCGGAAGCAGGGCGGTGGCGGTTTCCGACACGATGGCGGAGAGACTGGAAAAGGAAGAGGAGGAAGATGCCGAAACGGTCATCGGGATAATCGGGCAGGAAGAAACCACGGGGATTTCCTTTGCGGACGGCAGGATTACATTCACGATGCCGCTTGCGGGGGATGAAATGACACGGGCCTGCACGGAGCTTTTCTCCCGAATGGTACAGTTTGCAAAAGAACACAAGCGGGTAAATCCGAAAGAAACCGTTGAAGAAAACGAAAAATACTACATGAGGGCTTGGCTGGTGCGGCTTGGACTCGGTGGCAAAGAATACAAGAATGTGCGGAATACACTTCTTGGAAAGCTGAAGGGACACACGGCCTTCCGCACGGATGCCGACAGGCAGAAATGGCAGGAAAACCGCAAAAAGAAAGCGGAAACCGGAGCCTGAAAACCGCCATAATGTACACAAAAACACGGGAAAATCTTTGTGTACATTATGCTGCGGATTAACTGGATAATATGTTCATTCAGAGCGAATATGTACCTACCGAAAGGAAAACAACGAAAAAGGAAGGTACACGGGAATGAACGAAAAAACAAGAATCCAGATTGAGGAAATGAAAAAGCAGACCATCGGAGTCGAGGTTGAAATGTATAACATCACGAGGGAAAAGGCGGCAAGGACCATCGCAGGATACTTCGGAACACAAGAGACGGTAAGACACATCGGGGGAAGCTACGATGCTTGGGGCTGCAGGGACGGCAGGGGAAGGGAATGGAAAATCACGAGGGACGTCAGCATCAGGGCGGCATCAGACAGCGAAAAAGCGGAACTCGGAACACCGATACTTACCTACGATGACATCCCCGACCTTCAGGAGATTTTAAGGCAGCTCAGGCACGGCGGAGCGAAAAGCGATCCTGCACACATGTGCGGGGTACACATCCACATCGGGCTTGACGGACACACGCCGAAATCCTTAAGAAACCTTGCGAACATCATGGCAGGGCATGAAAGCCTCCTGATTTCCGCAATGCGGCTTGACGGGGAACGGATCAGCAGCTACTGCAGGACGGTGGACCCTGACTTCCTTACAAGGTTAAACAGGAGAAAGCCGAAGACGATGACGCAGCTTGCGGATGTCTGGTACGCAAACAACAGCCACGAAAGCAGAATGGCGCATTACAACCACTCAAGATACAGGATGTTAAACTACCATGCATGCTTCACGCACGGGACCATAGAATTCAGATGCTTCCAGTTTGCCAACAGGGGGAACGGAAGGCTCGGAGGCCTTCACGCAGGGGAACTTAAAAGCTACATCCAGCTCTGCCTTGCCCTAAGCCAGATGGCAAAGAAAGCCGCATCGGCAAGCCCGATAGAGCCGCAGGTCGAAAACCCGAAATACGCCATGAGGACTTGGCTCCTCCGGCTCGGATTCATCGGGGACGAATTTTCCACGGCAAGGGAGGTGCTTACGAAAAACCTCGCAGGGGACACGGCTTTCAGACACGGGAGGGCATAAGAAGGAAACAGCCTCCTGCCGCCTTAACAACGACCGCTTGGGCGGTCTTAAGGCAGTAGAAGGGTATTCCCTTCGGAAAGGAAGGATATCAATGGAAAGATATTATTTAGCCTACGGAAGCAACCTGTCGGTGGCGCAGATGGCGCAGAGATGCCCGGATGCGGTTTATGTCGGGACGGCGGAGGTGGAGGGCTACGGGCTTCTTTTTAAGGGAAGCCTTACGGGAAGCTACCTGACCGTGGAAAAAAAGGAGGGCGGCAGGGTACCCGTGCTTGTGTGGCGCATCAGTGAAACTGACGAACGAAACCTTGACCGTTATGAGGGATGCCCTGCATTTTATTACAAAACAAAAATGCGGGTAAAGGTAAAGACATTCATCGGCGGGGAAAAGGAAGCGGATGCCCTGATTTACATCATGCATGAGGACCGTTCCACGGGCCGCCCGTCAATGCATTATTACGATGTCTGCCATGAAGGGTACTGCCGCTTCGGGTTTGACACTGCGGTGCTTGAACAGGCCCTGACGGACAGCGTGGGAAAAAGGGCGGGACAGCGGATGTTAAAGGAGGCGGGATACTATGGGTAGGATGCAGTTCCCGCCGCGGGAAACGGTGGAAAAGGTAAGGAAGGAATATCCCGCAGGATGCAGGGTTGAGCTGGTGGAGATGGACGATGCCCAAGCGCCGCCGGCCGGCACAAGGGGTACGGTAACCGGAGTGGACGACACGGCATCCGTCATGGTGCGGTGGGATAACGGCAGCGGGCTTCATGTGGTATACGGGGCCGACAGATGCAGAAAGGTGGAAGGAGACGGGAAGAATGGATGTGACAAATAAAAGAATCAGGGACCTGCGGATTGGAATGCTCCATATGGAACAGAAGGAGTTTTCCGAAAAAACGGGAATCCCGGTTGAAAGGCTGGTAAAAATAGAAAAAGGGAAAGTCAGGGTAAAACTTGCGGATATAATCAGTGTATCCGATGCCTTCGACATCAGCACGGACTTCCTCTTGGGAAACAGGAAGCTGCCGTCTCCCCCAATCAGGAACGAAAAAGATGCACGGATCTGGGGGATGCTTGAGGCGCTTCCCGATGAACAGCTCCGTGAGCTGATGGAACGTCTGGCGGAGGAAGCGGATGCGCCGGCAGGGGATGGCGGGGAATAGAATGCACAATATGCCCCTGCATTCTTTGGTACATTTATGACGGGAAATAACTGGATATATCAACGGTTTAGAGCGAATATGTACTTACCGGAAGGGAAAAAAGAAAAGGAAGGTACATGCCATGAAAAACATATTTGAGGAAACTTACGGACAGAGGGAAGCGTTGAAGAAAGCCTATGACGGGGCAGCGGATGAGAGCGAAAAGGAAAAAATAAGGGAAACGTTTAACGGGATTTTAAAATCGCTTGAGTCACTTGGAGAAGCAGCGGGACGCCTTTGGAGGGAATACGAAACCGCAAGGGACAACGGAAACGAACTTCTCGACATTAGCGAGGTGGTTTGGGAAAAGGATGTGGAAATCCTTGTTTCCTGCTTAAGGAAGATTGGGATTGAGAGGTTTACATTTTCCTCTGCTTGGAGCGGGGCGGTTGAAACTGCATGGCTTTTTAAAGAAGCCGGCTGCGAACTGGAAGGGCTTACGGAAATAAACGGAAGCAGGGCGGCTTTTTCAGAGGACCATGAGAAAAAGCACGGATACCTTTTCAAGGTAAACTAAGGAGGAAGCGGCAGAACGGAAGGTTTCTGCCGCCCCTGACGTTATGGACAGTTTTCCGCCGGAATCATTGTGCATCTTATGTGGAGAAATAACTGGATATATCTGCGTTTCAGAGCGAATATGTACTTACCGAAAGGGAAAACAAAGAAGAAAACGGAGGAAAAGGGCATGACGAAAACAGAGATTTTTGCAAAGATTAAGGAAGCGGCAGAGGATTACGGGTTAAATGTGACCGAGTACAACGGGAGAATGGAAATTCGGGGGACTTGGACAAACATCATTATCAATGAAAAGATGGATTTTGAGAACTTCAAACGGGATGAAAAGGAGATAACAGCGGGCTTTACGGCAGACTGCAGCATCTGCAGGATGGGCGGGAATACCACACCGGATGACCTTTTTGCAGCAGCGGACGAGATACGGAAAGCCGCAGCGCTTACGGAATCCATCAACGGAAAAAAATACAGCTGCATTTACAGGATGGATTAAGAAAAATATTTGGAAAGGGCTTCTTTTAGAGGCTCTTTTTTGATGCCATGAAACGGAGGTGGGGACAGTGGCACAAAGAGGACGGAAGCCGAAGCCTACGGCAGTAAAGGTGCTTGAGGGCAATCCGGGCAAGAGAAGCCTTAACACGGGCGAGCCGAAGCCCTGCAAAAAAGCGCCGCGCTGTCCTGCATGGCTTGAGGAGGAGGCAAAGAAAGAGTGGAAACGTATGGCAAAGCAGCTGGAACAGCTCGGCATCCTTACGGAAATAGACATGGCGGCTTTTGCGGGGTACTGTCAGGCATACGCAAGATGGAAAGAAGCGGAGGAATTTATCACACAGCACGGCACGATTGTAAAAACGCCGAGCGGATACTGGCAGCAGGTGCCGCAGGTATCCATTGCGCAGACTTATCTTAAAATCATGAACAGGTTCTGCGAGCAGTTCGGGCTTACCCCTTCGGCAAGAAGCAGGATTACCGCCGATGACGGCGCAGATAAGGAAAGCGATGAGATGGAGCTGCTTCTGGTAAAAGGGGGCGGTAAATAATGTTTGACGAAACAAAGGCGGATCACGCCGCCAACTTTATCAGATGCCTGAAACACACAAAGGGCAGATGGCGGGGTGTGCCGTTTGAACTGCTCCCGTGGCAGGATGAAATCATCCGCACACTGTTCGGCACGGTCAAAGAGAACGGATACCGCCGTTACAACACCTGTTACTGCGAGATACCGAAGAAAAACGGGAAATCGGAACTTGCGGCGGCGGTGGCGCTTTACATGACGTGCGGGGACGGAGAGTGGGGCGCGGAAGTCTACGGCTGTGCTTCAGACAGGCAGCAGGCCTCCATTGTTTTTGACGTTGCGGTGGACATGGTGGATCAGTGTCCGGCGCTGAAGAAGCGGATAAAACCCGTCATGTCCGTAAAGCGCCTTGTCTATAAGCCGACCAACAGCTTCTATCAGGTGCTGTCGGCGGAGGCATACACCAAGCACGGGCTTAACGTCCATGCGGTCATCTTTGACGAACTCCACGCACAGCCGAACAGGGAGCTATTTGACGTCATGACAAAAGGATCCGGCGATGCGAGGACGCAGCCCTTGTTTTTCCTGATAACCACGGCGGGAACGGACAGGAACTCGGTCTGTTTTGAACAGCATCAGAAGGCGCTTGACATCTTGGATGGCAGGAAAACGGATCCGACCTTTTATCCCGTTATCTACGGGGCGGCGGACGATGATGACTGGACGAGCGAGGAGGTATGGCATAAGGCAAACCCGTCCCTCGGACACACCATTGATATAGAGAAAGTGCAGAATGCCTGTGTCAGCGCAAAGGAGAACGCAGCGGAGGAGAATGTGTTCCGGCAGCTGAGGCTTAACCAGTGGGTAAAGCAGAGTACGAGATGGATGCAGATGGATAAATGGGATGCGTGTGCATTTCCCGTGTCCGAGGGGGAACTTACGGGGCGGGAGTGTTACGGCGGACTGGATTTATCCAGCACCACGGACATTACGGCGTTCGTGCTTGTGTTCCCGCCAAGAAATGATGAAGAAAAGTATGTCATCCTGCCGTATTTCTGGATACCGGAGGAAAACATGCGGCTGCGCATAAGAAGGGACCATGTCCCGTATGACGTGTGGGAAGCGGAGGGATTCTTAAAAACCACGGAAGGCAATGTCATCCATTACGGATTTATCGAGCAGTTTATAGAAGAACTCGGCATGAAATTCCATATAAAAGAGATTGCATTCGACAGGTGGGGAGCAGTCCAGATGGTGCAGAATCTTGAGGGCATGGGTTTTACGGTCGTGCCTTTCGGGCAGGGGTATAAGGACATGAGCCCGCCGACCAAAGAGCTGATGAAGCTGACACTGGAACAACGGATTGCGCATGGCGGACATAAGGTGCTGCGGTGGATGATGGACAACGTGTTCGTTCGGCAGGATCCGGCGGGGAATATCAAGATGGATAAGGAAAAGTCCACGGAAAAAATAGACGGGGCGGTTGCGACCGTGATGGCGCTTGACCGAGCCATCCGCAATGAGGGAAGTGAAGGCAGCGTTTATGATGACAGGGGAATTCTTGTGTTTTAATTACCTTCTTTTTATGTTACAATTTCCCATATGGAGTCATGACACGAAAGGAGTGGTTATTTTGGGTGATGATGCAGAATTCTATATGGAAATGCAGGAAGAAGAACGAAGATATGAACAGATGCTGAGGTATTCATACTATATTGAGGATGAAGATGACATATTCAATAAGTTGTATCTGGTAGATGGAGATAATCATGTATATGAAGGGCTGGACGGCATCGATAATATCGGCACTTTTGGAAAGGTAATAGTATTTGTCTCGCAGGAAGGACTTCGAAATAATTTGATAAAGCGTTATAGAGACAGAATCAATATTGTCATGGTCAGACCGGGCGAAGATGCCGTTGACAACAGAATTAAGGGCATCTTGGGAAATAGAATCAAACAAAGAAAAACGTATCAGAAGATATATGTAATCAGTCATGATAACGGATATAGAAATCTGGTGGATAAGTATCAGAAAAAATATAAATTATCTGCCAGATATTTATCTTTAAGAAAAGCAATAAAATATTGTCAGTAACAGTAAGCAGGAGCATCTCCAATAAGGGGGTGCTTTTTTTGTACCCATTTTTAGGAGGTATCATATGGGAATTAAAAGTTTGTTTGGTTTTGGGCAGGCAAGGGACAAACCGAAGGATAAGGCGGCGGATGCAGGATATTCATTCCTGTTCGGAAGGACGACAAGCGGGAAACCCGTTAATGAGAGGACGGCGATGCAGACCACGGCGGTTTATGCGTGTGTGAGGATTCTGTCAGAGGCAGTTGCATCCCTGCCGCTTCATGTATATGAATATCAGACGGACGGAGGCAAGAAACTGGTACATGACCATCCGCTTTATTATCTGCTCCATGACGAGCCAAACCCGGAGATGACGTCATTCGTGTTCCGGGAAACGCTTATGAGTCATCTGCTGATATGGGGAAATGCATATGCGCAGATTGTAAGGGACGGAGCAGGACGTGTGCTTGGGCTGTACCCGCTGCTTCCGGACAAAATGGACGTGCAGAGGGACGACAGGGGAAGCATTTATTATGTGTATTCGAGAAACAGTGACGAAAATCCGATGTTTAAGGATTACGGGAACATCCGCCTGAAAGCGGAGGAGGTGCTGCATATTCCGGGGCTTGGATTTGACGGCCTTATCGGGTATTCCCCGATAGCGATGGCAAAAAATGCGGTGGGCATGACGCTTGCCTGTGAGGAATACGGCGCAAGTTTCTTTGCAAACGGTGCAAATCCCGGAGGCGTACTTGAACATCCGGGCGTGCTGAAAGACCCGTCAAAGGTACGGGAATCATGGAATGCCGTGTACAGGGGCGTAAACAATGCCCATAAGATTGCCGTGCTTGAGGAAGGCATGAAATACCAGCAGATTGGGATACCGCCGGAGGAAGCACAGTTTCTTGAAACGAGGAAATTCCAGATTAATGAGATAGCGAGGCTTTACCGGATTCCCCCGCACATGGTTGGGGACTTGGAGAAGTCGAGCTTTTCAAACATTGAGCAGCAGTCCCTTGAGTTTGTCAAATACACGCTTGACCCGTGGGTAATCCGGTGGGAGCAGTCGCTTCAGAAGGCGCTTCTGCTTCCGGGGGAAAAGAATAAATATTTTATCAAGCTGAACGTGGACGGCCTTTTGCGGGGCGATTATGAAAGCCGCATGAACGGCTACGCGACGGGAAGGCAGAACGGGTGGTTTTCAGCCAACGACATCCGGGAAATGGAAAACATGAATCCAATTCCCGATGAGGAAGGAGGCAATCTTTACCTCATAAACGGCGCAATGACTAAACTGGCGGATGCAGGCGCATTTGCCGAAGGGGACGACGGGACGGAGCCGGAGGAGAAACCGCCAAGCAAAAACAGCGGAAAGCGAGGAAAAAGATGAAAAGGAAATTCTGGAACTGGATAAGGAATGAAGATAAGAGCGTGCCTGACCTTGAGAGGACGCTCTTTTTAAGCGGGGAAATCTCGGACGAAACGTGGTACGGGGATGAGGTAACGCCGCAGCTTTTCAAGGATGAGCTGAATGCAGGGGAAGGAAACATTACCGTATGGATCAATTCTCCGGGCGGGGACGTGTTTGCGGCGGCGCAGAGTTACAACATGCTCCGTGACTACAGGGGCGGCGTGACGGTCAAGATTGACGGCATTGCGGCTTCGGCGGCATCCGTGATAGCGATGGCGGGCGATGTGGTATGCGTTTCCCCGGTGGCAATGATGATGATACACAATCCGGCCACCATTGCGGCGGGCGAGGCAAAGGACATGGAAAAGGCAATCGCCATGCTGAACGAAGTGAAGGAATCCATCTTAAATGCCTATGAGGCCAAGACCGGGCTTTCAAGGGCGAGGATTTCACACATGATGGACGATGAAACGTGGTTCAATGCAAAAAAAGCCGTGGAACTCGGCTTTGCGGATAAAATCCTGTTTGATTCGGATTATGACGGCGGCAGGAAGAAGAAAACCATCGTGCCGGAGGAGGAAGAAGGAGAGCAGGAAAAACAGGAGGAACAGCCGGAAAAAGAGGAAGAAAAAGGCGGGAAGAAAAAGCCGCCGTTTAAGCAGGATTCCATGATGTTTTCTGCAAAAGCGGCGGGAGAATCGTTTCTCGCAAAGGTGTCCGCAACGGATGCCATGATACCGGTTGACCAGTTGGAAAAGAGACTGAGTCTCATATCACATTAAAAGGAGGATGTACCATGAGTAAAGTATTGGAATTAAGGGAAAAGAGGGCAAAGGCATGGGAGGCGGCAAAGGCATTCCTTGATGCAAAGCGCACGGAGGACGGTTTCGTGTCCGCCGAGGATGCGGCAGCCTACGACAGAATGGAAGCGGATGTCGTGAATCTCGGAAAGGAGATTGACAGGCTGGAGAGACAGTCAGCCATTGATGCGGAGCTTGCAAAGGCAACGACCGTGCCTATTACGAACAAGCCGGACGGGAAAAAGAACGGCGAGGCAAAAATGGGCAGGGCAACGGACGAGTATAAAAAAGCATTCTGGAACGGAATGCGCAACAAGCTGTCCTATGACGTTCAGAATGCGCTTTCTATCGGCACGGATTCCGAGGGAGGATATCTTGTGCCTGATGAGTACGAGAAGAAACTGGTGGAAGCACTGGAGGACGAAGTGTTCTTTAGAAGCCTTGCGACCGTCATCAGGACGTCAAGTGGCGACCGCAAGATTCCGATTGTGACGGGCAAGGGCGAGGCGGCATGGATTGACGAGGGCGGACAGTTCCCGGAATCCGATGACAGCTTCGGTCAGACATCCATCAGCGCATACAAGCTGGCGACCATGATCAAGGTTTCCGATGAGCTGTTAAACGACAGCGTGTTCAACATTGAGCAGTATATTTCAAGGGAATTCGGAAGAAGGATCGGCACGAAGGAAGAGGAGGCGTTTTTTGTCGGGGACGGCACCGGAAAGCCTACGGGGATATTTAATACGACAGGCGGTGCGGAAACGGGAGTGACTGCGTCCGGCGTAAATATTACGTTTGATGACGTGATGGATCTGTATTATTCCCTCCGTGCGCCTTACCGCACGAAAGCGGTGTGGCTGCTCAATGACTCCACGGTCAAAGCCATCCGCAAGTTAAAGGACGGGAACGGCAATTATATCTGGCAGCCGTCCGTCAGGGACGGGGAGCCGGACAGGATTTTAAACCGTCCTTACCGCACATCCATCTATGTGCCGGAACTGGCGGCGGGAAACCGTGTCATGGCATTCGGCGATTACAGCTATTACTGGATTGCAGACCGTCAGGGCAGGAGCTTCAAGAGACTCAATGAGCTTTATGCGACAACGGGGCAGGTCGGCTTCCTTGCATCCGAGAGGGTTGACGGAAAGCTGATTCTTTCCGAAGCGGTAAAAACGCTCGACATTAAGGCGGCAGCAAAGTCCGCCGGATGATAACGGGGAGGAATGAGGATGTTGGTAACGCTGAGTGAAGCAAAGAATTACCTGCGTGTGGATTCGGCAGACGATGACAAGACAATCCGCCGTCTGATGAAGGCGGCGGAGCAGATGGTCATGGATATAGCGAGGATGGATAAAAAGGAAATTTCCCAAGCGGGGGATACCGCAAGGACGGCGGTGCTTTATGCCACGGCTTATCTGTATGAACACAGGGAGGAAGCGGACCACGGAGAGCTTGCGGAAACGATGAAAAATCTTCTGTCTGCCGTAAGAAGGGAGGCATTCTGATGATTGAAACCATGCGCGAACGCATCCTGTTCCAAAAGAACGTGACGGTAACGGACGGGAACGGAAACCACACACAAGAGTGGAGTGATTTCTATTCCTGCCGTGCCTATGCGAACTGCCTTTCCGGGCGGGAGTATTATGCGGCGGTACAGATAAATGCCGAGAAGGAACTGTATTTCATGGTGCGCTATTGCAGCGAGCTTAAGGAACTGGATACGAAAAAATACAGGATCATATTTCGGGGCATGGCATATAACATCACGTTTGTTGACAACGTGCAGTATAAAAACCGGACTCTGAAAATCCATGCGGAGCCGGAGAAAGGGTAAGGCGATGGCAGGAAGGAACATATCCGTGGACGGCATGGCGGATGCAGTCATGGAGGGGCTTATGGAGTACGCAGACCTTGCTGCGGACGTGTTAAAGGACGCAGTAAAGGAATCCGCCAAAACCGTGAAGAAAGAAATACAGGAGGGTGCGCCGAAGCGGACCGGCGCTTATAAAAAGAGCTGGACCGTGAAAAAGACGAAGGAGACCTCCGATTCACTCACGATGACCGTTCATTCCAAGAACAGATACCAGACAGCACATCTTCTGGAACACGGACACGCAAAACGGGGCGGGGGAAGGGTGGCGGCAAAGCCGCACATCGCACCTGCCGAAAAAGCGGGGGAGCGAAAGCTCGTGGAAGATATAGAGAGGGGGCTTCGGCAATGACACATGGAGAAGTAATGAAAATGGCAGAAGAAACGGGGATTCCCTCTGCATACGACCATTTTGCGGAAGGGGAATCGCCGGAGCCGCCTTTTTTGGTGTACCTGTATCCGGGCAGCCACAACTTTTCCGCTGACGGGAGAGCATATTTTAAGAAAAACAGGCTGAACGTGGAACTGTACACGGACCGCAAGGATTTGGAACTGGAAGAAAGAGTGGAGGCCGTATTCGACCTGCACGGCTTATTTTATGAAAAAAGCGAAATATGGATTGAATCGGAACGTCTGTATGAGGTGCTTTATGAAATGGAGGTATAGAGATGGCAAACAAGAAAAACAAAGTAAAATTCAATATCTGCAATGTCCACTATGCGCCGATTACGGCTGCACAGGACGGAACGGTAAGCTATGCCACGCCGGTGCCGATGCCCGGTGCGGTATCCATAAGCCTTGATCCCACGGGAGAGCCGGAGTCGTTTTATGCTGACGGGATTGAGTATTATGTGATAAACAACAATCAGGGCTATGACGGCGACCTTGAGCTTGCGATGATTCCCGAATCCTTCAGGACGGATATCTTAAAGGAAACGGCGGATGCCAACAACGTGCTTGTGGAAAACGCACAGAGCGAGACCGGCAGCTTTGCGCTGCTGTTCGAGTTTGACGGGGACATAAGGAAAATCCGCCACGTCATGTATAACTGTTCCGCATCCCGTCCGACCATTGCGAGCAAGACCAACGAAGAGGACAAGGAAGTGCAGACGGAAACGCTTACCGTCAAGGCAAGGCCCCTTGCAAGCGGCTATGTAAAGGCAAAGACGGGGGACGGCACGACTGAAGAGGTGTACAGAGACTGGTATCAGAGCGTGTATCAGCCGGCTTCGGCAGTTGCCACGGCGGCTTCCACGAAATCATCCGTCAGCAGCACTGCACAGACCGGGACATCGGGAAAGTAAAGGAGGCATGGGAAAATGAGCATCATAAAAAAGATTGAGATTGACGGGAGGGACGTGGCGTTTAAGGCGAGCGCCGCAATCCCCCGCATTTACAGGCTGAAATTCCAAAGGGACATCTACAGGGACCTTCGTGCATTGGAAAAGAGCATCGGGGACGGGAAGGCAGAGGAATCCAACCTTGACCTGTTTTCGCTTGAGATGTTTGAGAACATCGCCTTTGTCATGGCAAAGCATGCAGAGCCTTCCATCCCGGATACGCCGGAAGAGTGGCTTGACGGATTTAACACTTTTTCCATTTATCAGGTGCTTCCAAAGCTGATAGAGCTGTGGGGGCTTAACGTGCAGACGGATGTGGAGGCTAAAAAAAACTTCGTCCGACAGAGCGTGAAATGACCACGCCGCTTTTCCTGTTGCGGTGCGTGCAGTTAGGGCTTTCGATAGCAGATTTGGAACTTCTGTCCATCGGGCTTATCAATGATATGTATGCGGAGAGCAGGAATGACGACTGCAAATATGCGGAACTTGCAACGCAGGAGGATTTTGACCGTTTCTGATTGAAAAAAAGCATGGAAAGATGTATAATGTCCTAAATGATTTTTACGGCAAGCCGTAAAAACATTCTCCAACCCTGAGACTTAATTAAATGCAGGGATAATCGGTTAAGGAAGGTCTTAACCGATTCAGCTAAGAAGGTGGCATGGTTTGCCCGCTATCCAGTGCGTAATTATTGATACGGAGTCAGGGAGAAAGGAGAAATGCAATGGCTAATAAAAAAGGCGTGTCATCTAAAACGCACACGCAGAAACAGTTAAACGATTATGCTAATCAAAACAATCCGAACAACAAAGCATATCGTGCAAGAATGGCCAATAAAAAATCCATGAGGAAAAAGAAAAATTCTCGTGACGATTATGATCTTGGCGTTTTATATCCGTTGGATTGGATGTGCTACAGCAATCCGTATGATTTTGATTAGGCATTGCCTGTGAACGGGAAGCATCAATTGTTATCAATTGGTGCTTTTTTCGTGCCTGAAGAAGTTTGAAAAGAAGCAGATGTTTTATGTGATGCCGTTTGTGGTTGAAACCACGGCGGCATATTGTTTTTGGGGCAGAGATGCTCCTTTTTTTATGCCCGTATTCAGGAGGTGGGAAGCATGGGAGCAGGCCGGATTAAGGGCATTACCGTGGAAATCGGCGGTGACACAACGAAACTGCAGACGGCGCTTAAGGGAGTCAATTCGGAAATAAAGAATACGCAGTCACAGCTTAAGGATGTGGAAAAGCTGCTGAAACTCGATCCCGGAAATACGGAACTGCTCGCACAGAAGCATAAGCTGCTCGCCGATGCGGTCGGGGAAACGAAGGAGAAGCTGGCAGCGTTAAAGACCGCAGCGGAACAGGCGGATGCGGCGCTTGCAAACGGGGAAATTTCAAAAGAACAGTATGATGCCCTGCAGAGGGAGATCATCGAAACGGAATCCGAACTGAAAAAACTGGAACAACAGGCAGGACAGTCAGCTGCGGCGCTGCAGAAGATTGCCGACATGGGCGGCAGACTCCGGACCGCAGGGGATGCCATATCGGGCGTGGGGGAGAAGCTGCTTCCGGTTACCGCCGGGGTAGCGGCGCTTGGAACGGCATCCGTCACGACTGCGGCTAATTTTGAAAGTTCCATGTCGCAGGTACAGGCGACAATGGGAATAACAAAAGATTCCATGTCCACCTTAAACGGACAGAGCGTGAACACGATGGAGGCGCTTTCCAATCTCGCAAAGGAGATGGGTGCATCAACGGCATTTTCCGCAAGCGAGTGTGCGGAAGCGTTAAATTACCTTGCACTTGCCGGATACGACACACAGCAGATGGCGGACACTCTGCCGACTGTCCTTAACCTTGCGGCGGCGGGCGGCATTGACCTTGCATCCGCATCGGACATGGTAACGGATGCCATGTCCGCACTCGGAATGGAAGTGGATGAAGCGGAAACGATGGTTGACCAGATGGCAAAGACCGCATCCACCACAAATACATCCGTGGCACAGCTTGGAGAGGGAATCCTTACCATCGGCGCAACCGCAAAGTCCGTAAGGGGCGGCACTGCGGAATTGAATGCCGCACTCGGTATCCTTGCCAATAACGGCATCAAGGGCGCAGAGGGCGGCACGCATTTAAGGAACATCATCCTGTCACTGCAGAATCCGACCGACAAGGCTGCGGCAAGCATGAAGGAACTCGGCGTGGATGTGTATGACTCGCAGGGAAACATGCGGTCCTTAAATGACATCCTCGGCGATTTGAATAAAAGCATGGACGGGATGACTTCGGCGGAGAAGTCCAATATCATCAGCACCATTTTCAATAAAACGGATTTATCTTCCGTGAATGCTCTGCTTGCAAACACGGGGGATACTTGGGACAGCCTTCAGAATTCCATTGCGGACAGCGGGGGCGCCGCACAGCAGATGGCGGACACGCAGCTTGACAACTTACAGGGGCAGCTTACGCTCCTTAAATCCGCACTGGAAGGGCTGGCGATTTCCTTCGGGGAACTTTTGATGCCGGCCATCAAGACCATAGTCGGCTGGGTACAGAAATTCGTGGACTGGCTGAACGGCATGGATGAGGGTACGAAGAAGGTGGTGGTTACCGTTGCCCTGCTTGCGGCGGCATTAGGCCCCGTCCTTATCGTCATCGGAAAAGTCATATCCGCAGTAGGCACGGTCATGACCATCGTGCCGAAGATTGCCGGGGTGATCAATACGGTAAAGACGGCATTCATGGCATTAAACACGACAATGCTTGCCAATCCGATATTCCTTATCATTGCAGCAGTCGCAGCTTTGGTGGCTGCATTTATTTATCTGTGGAATAACTGCGAGGGCTTCAGGGAGTTCTGGATAAATTTATGGAACAAGATAAAGGAAACGGCAGTCGCCGTATGGGAAGGCTTAAAGGCATTCTTTACGGCGGCATGGGAAGCGATATCCTCCGTGGCATCAGCCGTATGGGGCGGCATAAAGTCGTTCTTTTCCGGCATATGGGAAGGAATAAAAACGATATTTTCCACGGTGGTGGAGGTAATAAAGACGATTATTACCACTTATTTTAACATTTACAAAACTATTATTACCACGGTGTTCAATGCCGTAAAAACAGTCATAACCACGGTGTGGAATGCCATAAAAACCGTGATTACCACGGTGGTGACAGCCATACAGACATTCCTGACTACGGCATGGAATACGATAAAGACCGTCATCACGACTGTCGTGAATGCGATAAAGACGGTCATAACCACGGTATGGAATGCGATAAAGACAGCGGTCACAACGGTCGTAAACGCCATTAAGAGCGTGATTTCCACGGTGTGGAACGGAATAAAGAACACTGTGTCATCCATCGTGAACGGCATAAAGAACACCGTGACAACCGTGTTCGGGAATATTCTTAACGGAATCAAGAACACAATGGGGAAAATCGTCACGGCGATAAAGGACGGCTTCAACAAAGCCATAACCTTTATCACGAGCCTTCCATCAAAGGCGCTGCAGTGGGGCAAAGACATGATCATGGGAATCGTGAACGGCATAAAAAGCTGTATCAGCGCAGTCGGGGATGCGGTCAAGAGCGTAGCGGACAAAATAAAGTCATTTTTGCACTTTTCCGTGCCGGACGAAGGACCGCTTACCGATTACGAATCGTGGATGCCGGACTTCATGGGAGGTCTTGCAAAGGGCATAGAGAAAAGCCGGGGCATGATTCAGGCAGCCGTAAAGGATGTATCGGCCGATATGGTCATAAGTCCGAAGGCAGCTGACATGGAAATGGAAACGGCATGGCAGACGGGAAATGCTCCGGGACCTGCGGCAGCGCCGATGCAGGCTGCGGCTGCCGTGGAAACGGGGGACATTGTCATCCCGGTGTATCTTGGAGGAACGCTGCTTGACGAGGTCATCGTGTCGGCACAGCAGAGGGCGAATATAAGAAGCGGAGGCAGGTAACATGGCATATATGCAGTATCTTATTTTTAACGGGACAAATCTTCCCCTGCCGGATTCCTATGATGTCAGCCTTTCGGATGTTGAGGCGGATTCCGGAGGGGAAACGGAGGCAGGGACGACACAGAGGGATGTCATAAGAACGGGGGTGGCTGCCATTTCCGTCTCTTTTTCCGTATCCCCGAAATGGGCGGGGCGGCTGACGGCGTATTCCAAGATGGCAAAAATTGCAGTCCGCTATTTTGATACGGAAACACTGGAACTTAAGGATGCGGAGATGTATATCACAGGATTTAAGGCGAAACTGGAAAAAGACACTTCCTATAAGGGATTATGGACGGTGTCCTTTACCTTAAAGGAAATGTAGGAGGTAAGCGCTGTGTTTGAAGTATCGGAAAAATTCAGGAATGCCGTAAGGCAGAATACAAGAAAATACGAATGGCACGGCTTGATCAGGGCAAAGTCGGGGAAGGAGTACGAATTTAGTGCCAAAGACATCGTGAAAGGCTCCGGCTACATTAAGCGGCAGTGCTGCAGCGACACGGAGATAGAACTTGGCACGGTGTATGCCGCGGAAATGGGGATCAGCCTCTTTTCGGAAATCGACAGGTACACGCTTTTTGATGCCGAGGTGCGCCTCTTTTATTCCCTCGTGCTTTCAGACGGCAGCACGGAAACCATACCGATGGGGGTTTTTGAAGTGTCAGAGGCAAACAGAAAGGTAAGGACACTGGAGCTGAAAGGCTATGATTACATGCTGCGTTTTGAGAAAAATCTGAAACTGGATGCCTCAAGCGGCACGCCGTACCAGTTTTTAAAAGCGGCGTGCGATGCATGCAAGGTCGGAATGGCACAGACCGTGGCAGAGATTAATGAGCTGCCAAACGGGAAAACCACGCTCGGAATCTATCCCGACAATGACATGGAGACATTCCGTGACCTTATATATTATGTGGCGCAGACCGTGGGGTGCTTCTGCCGGATAGACCGTTACGGGAAACTGGAACTTAAACAGTACGGAAATTCCCCCGTCTGGACTGTCCCACAGGAGGAGAGGTATGAGAGCAGCTATTCCGATTTTGTCACAAGGTACACGGCAATCTCATCCACCAACCTTATGAGTCAGGCGGCGGAGTATGTCGCACTGGAAACGGATGATGCGCTTACCATGAATCTCGGAATCAATCCGCTGATGCAGTTCGGGCTGAAGTCCGTCAGGGAAAAGATGCTCAGGGAGATTTTAACGGCGCTTCAGAAAATAAACTATGTGCCGTTTGACAGTTCGACCATAGGAAATCCGGCGCTTGAGCCGGGTGATGTGCTGAAATTCACGGGCGGCCATGCGGACGGGACAAAAATTTCCTGCATTACGGGAATCGAGTACAAGATCAACGGGAAGATCTCCCTAAAGTGCGTGGGGAAAAATCCGAGGCTTGCCGTGGCAAAGAGCAAAAACGACAAGAACATCGCAGGGCTTCTTAATTCCGTGGAAAGCGGAAAGACCATCATATATAGTTTCGTGAACGTCAGCCCGTTTTCAATCGGGCAGTCGCTTACCAATGTCATGGACATTGACTTTACCGCAACGGAGGAAACCACGGCGGCGTTCCATTGCGAGATGCTTCTGGAAGCCGTAAAGACTGAGCAGGAGGGGGAGGACAGGGAGCCGGAAGGGCTGCCGGAACTTTCCATTATATATAAAATCAATAACGAAACCATAGATACGTTCATGCCGGTAAAGACATGTCTTTACGGAAAACACATCGTAACGCTGTTCTTTCCTATTTCAAAGGTCATTGAAAACAGCTCCAACACGTTTTCCATGTACTTGAAAATTTCCGAGGGGACGGTAAAAATCGGCGAGGCTCAGATACGGGCGACCATAAGCGGACAGGGGCTTGCGGCAGGTCTTGGCGACTGGAACGGAAGAATCAACATCAACGAGAACATCGGCTTTGTGGAAATCAGCGATATGCCGTTTGCGGCAGATGTGTTTCATGACACCATGTCCGTCACATTCCCGGTGCAGGGAAGGCACGACATCACGCAGACGTTTGGCGATATACGGATTACCGGACAGAATTTCGGCGTGGATGCATTCAGCGGCCGCACATGGATTTCGGAAATCCTCCGCACGTTTGTCCTGACAAGCGTAAGGGGGAATCCGAAATACAACGGATATGTCACGATAAACAGTGAGGAGAGGTTTGTCCTGCGAAAACGCTATTCGGAGGAGTCCGAGCCACGCTCCCTTGACTTGGGCTATGCGGAGAAGCTGGACGTTGACGTTTCCTTCTATGAAAGCGTGGAGGATGTCAGGATAGGCGGGCACACTCCCGGATTCCGTATGCAGTTTCGCATCAGCGCTTTTGAGGGACTTGTCGATGTGCCTGAAACCGTGGAAACGGAAAACGGCCGCTTTGAACTGAAGGCAGAGGACATGCAGACAATAGGGGCAGAGCCGGGGAAAATTGACGAGGGCTTCCTTTGCAGTACCACGGCTGACGTCTCCGGTTTTGACGGAGTGAAAGGAGTGGAGTTTCTATTATGAACTACAACAGCGTGAATGAAATATTCTCGGCCGGCGTTACGAACATGGCATGTCTTTTACAGGACAGCAACAATTATGACGGCGGTACGCTTGCCGTAAGCGGAG
>ERZ779632.497-NODE-497-length-22377-cov-5.747424_pt1 | contig 22377 bp, 19 predicted proteins | sample MGYA00514194_ERZ779632 | MGnify/ENA primary metagenome ERZ779632 (study PRJEB29562, sample SAMEA4376704) | mouse gut metagenome | isolation source: Cecum | study: EMG produced TPA metagenomics assembly of the A DSS colitis mouse model was used to assess the...
TTTATCAACCACTCTTCTTGGAATTCCCTATATTTGAATTATACAGGAAGCTCCTTTATTAATTGTTATACGCATAAATTTTCCTTTCTATTTTACAGCTCTTATATGATATAATTTATTCCCGCGAGCAATAAGCCGGGCGGATGTGCCAGCATCCATTTGGTGAAGGACGTGAAATGCACAATACGTTATATACAGTTTTGCTGCATAGTATTTGATTTATAAAACAATTACCTCGTCAACTTTTTTTAATATCTCTTGATTATGAGTAATTATGATACATGGAATAGGTAATGACAAGATATTACTAATTGCATATTTCTCTCTATGATAATCCATATTGCTTGTTGCTTCATCAAGAATCAATAATTGAGGTTTTCTGACAAGTGATCGTGTTAAGGCAATTGCCTGTTTTTGTCCAACGGAAAGATTATCTCCATTTTCATTCACATAAGTCTCGAATCCTAGGGGGAATGTATTAATAAAATCTAGCAGACCAGTTATTTTACTGCATGCAAGCACCAATTCCATAGAAATGTTTTCTTCCGATAACGTAATATTATTATAAATAGTATCAGCAAAAAGGAAGTTGTTTTGTACTACATAAGATACTTTGCTTCGTATATCTGAAATATTTAATGTTTCAATAGCATGTTGATTAAATTCAATCGAGCCTCTATTTGGTTTTTCAAAGGCTAACAATAATTTAATCAATGTACTCTTTCCCGAACCATTAATTCCGGTAATACCAATTTTTCTACTGCCACTTATCTTCATAGAAAAATCAGAAAACAGATCCTCTTTCCCAAAATAGTGGAAACTAACATCTTTAAATTCAATCGAATGAATAGGGACATTCAATGTTTTTGAGTCTTTTATCTGAGTTTCTTCCTCAAAGTAGTATATGTCTTCAACTCTATCCAATGCAATTAAAGCGCTTTGGAAAATTGGTAGCATTGCTAATATATCTTTGACAGGTGTTGTTAAACATGACAAAATCATATAAAAAGTTATTAATTCTCCTAAAGAGAACATTTCTTTATTGACGAGCCAAAACCCCGCAAAAACAATAATAGTGTTACTTGCTTGTTCCAATATTAGGGAAATAGAACCACTTAATACATTTAATAAGTTTCCTCTATAAATATTATTTGTAAGTGCACCATATTTTTTTAGTATATTCAATTTTATTTTTTTATCAATATTATTTGCTTTAATGACTTCAATCCCTTGAATTGACTCTTTAAAAAAGGATTGCATTTCTGCATTGCTTGCCATAATTTTATAGTTAACTCTTTTAAAAAGACCATTGAATATAATTAGTTGGATTGCATATATTATAATTATTATAAAGGATAGTCCCCAAAGTATGTTATTTGTGTTATATAAAATAAAAATACTGACAAGAATCATAAATATATCATAACAAAACGAAACCAATAATTCTGATATGAGTCTTCTAACAGATGTTAAGTCTGAAATTCTTGCTAAATATTCCCCAGTCATTTTAGATGACAAATCGTGCAAAGTAGATTTAAATATCTGAGATACATATTGAGTTATCAATGTGGTATCTAATTTTCTAGACATTGAAGATATAATACAACCACGAATTGCATAAATAACTCCCATAATTATAAACATTCCTAACATTACAATCAACAATTGAAGCAAGTTATTATTAGAAAGAGTCAGTAATCCGTGGACTATCCAATTGGAAGAACCATGCTCAGATAATTCATTTAAGGCGCCTCCGTAATCTATTAATAATTGAAAAATGTATGCGCTACAAAAGGTTATCCCCGATATCAATATTGATAAAAAAGCGATAAACACTAATTGTTTTGTATTTTGTCGAATTAATTTCAATATTCTTTGCCCAGACATATTTTTTTGTTTTTGGTAAACAATATTTTCATTTTTTGAAAAGGAAATAATATATCCTGACCATTCAGAATCAATCATTTTCCAATTATATTTTCTCTTTCCGTATGCTGGGTCATAAACTATAAGAAAATTTTTACTGATTTTTTTAACCACAACAAAATGATTGATTTTCATATGTAATATTACAGGGCTTGGATTATCAGACAGATATTTTTTTAAATCAGCAGTATTGCCTTTATAGCTATTTCCAGCCAATCCAATACGCTTGGCACCTTCTATTAAACCCCAGATAGATACGCCATCTTGTCCGGTCTCCGTAATTTTTCTAGCCTGTTGTATTGAACATTTTATCCCATAATAGTTGCTTATCATGCAAAGGCAAGCTGCACCACAATCCCTAGAATCATGTTGTCTTACTATTCTTATATTATTCATCATCCCTCCGTAAAAGGCAATCCTATCGTTTTTTGTATTTTAATTATTACGTTATTTCATTAAATAATATCATAATGTACTTCGATAATATGATTATGTAACTTACCTTCACAAATTACTTTTGCGGTAGCTTGACTAACAAGTAGTGGCCAGTAGGTAGTACTAAAGGTTTGCCCACAATAAGGACATGATGTTGAATATGTTGCACCTGCATTTACATTTTGCATTTCCTTTTTACACACTAATTCCATGTTAACCTCCCTAAATGATAGGATTGCCGTGATAACATGTTGTTATCGATTATTATTACAATGTATTTTATATAAAAATACAACTTTCAATATTATAATTAGTTTTCGACATATTTTCAGTGTTTTGTCTTTGCAATAATAGAATGTGGGGAGTAAACAGTATGCAGAGGATCTGCGCCAAATAGAGGACAAAACATACAGCAGAATCTGAACATGGCTTGAAAGATGGCAATCAATCTGATAAAGAAACACAAAGAGAGGACGGCATCCAAACGGACCATATTAAAAATCATGTTTGACAGCCTGCTTGAACCGTCCTGTATTTGCGATATTATGAAAATTGATTTTCGTGGATTTGTAATTTCGCATAGATTATATTACTATTACAGGGACTGCCGCACCAAGCAGTTATCAATTGCTAAAGCGGCAGCCCCATGTTAAATTACCGTTTACAATACTCACTTATGGCCCTGCCCGCAAAAGCAGCGGTTCCGGCGCCCCCGGCCTTATCAATATTATCATGCATGCTGCCCGGGCAAGTATACATCTCGCCCAGAGACTGCAATATTTCAGGTGTGCAGTAATAGAAATGCTCAGTAATATAACAACGCAGCTTTTCTACCTGTGCCTGTACCGCTTCAGCGGCGGGATCAAGGTTTTTCATGGTTCCAAGTTCTGCCAGTATCCCCATAAATTCTTCCCAGAGCAGTTTCTGTTCATTTGCACAACGATTTTTGTTCTTTTCCTCAAATTCCCGGAAAGCCTGTGTGTTTCCCCATGCTTCTTTTGCCTGTCTGGTATACTCTTCAATCTTTTTCGTATCAAATGCCGTAAAATCCATAACTTTTTCTCCTGACTTTTTTATTTCACGGGCGAGGTCAATTAAATTATTAAGATGCTCCCGCTTCATTTCCAGCAAGGTAATCTGTTGCTCCAGCGCCTTGCCGCGGTCGAAAGCAGGACTGTCCAGAATATTTTTGATTTCCTTTAATGGAAACTGCAGCTCCCGGAACAATAAAATATTTTGCAAACGTACAAGGGCCGTATCGTCATACAGCCGGTATCCCGATTCCGTCATGGCCGTCGGCTTCAGCAGGCCAATGGTATCGTAATAGTGAAGAGCGCGTATACTCACTCCCGTTAATTTGCTGACTTCATTTACTGTTATCATAAGAATTTGCACTGCCTCCCTTCGTGATAAGTTTAGCATAAAGTATTACGTTATGTAGGAGTCAAGAGAAAAATAAAAATAATTTACACAATTGTTTAATCAGGAGAATTGAAAGTTATTGATTTTACTTGTATAATTGGGTATATTCACAATAAAAAAGCATGGATACCAAAGCGGGTACCGACATGAAAGCTGACAAGATTAAAGATATTGTAGATAAACTGAATAAGCTGCCATACAAGTGCATATTGTTTGACGGTAAATGGGGAATCGGCAAGACTTATGCCGTCAGCCATGCGTTGAAGAGAAAAAGAAACGTCTGCCGGATCTCCCTGTTCGGACTGCAGGACAGCCAGCAGATCTATCACGAAGTTTTATGCCAGTTTGTGCTGCGCAGCAGCATGGCGGGAACGATATGCAAAAAACTGGGAGCCATTGCCGACAGGATTCCCGTGCTGCCGGAAGCGGGGGAAAAAATAAAAGACGCTTTGGGAAGCATTGTGAATGAGAAGGAACTGCTCCTGGCGCTGACCGGAAGATTTACTTCGTCCCACGTCATTGTTATGGACGATTTGGAAAGGACAGGGAAAAACGTAAGCTTTGAAGAAGTTATGGGGATTATTGAGGAACTCAAGCAGTGCAGTTATCTTAAGATCATCCAGATTGCCAATACCGGCAAAATGGAAAAGACAAAGAAAAAGCTTCTCAAAAAATATAATGAAAAAGTGATAGACAGAGTTTATCATATTACGGAAAAGCCGGAAAAAATAAACTGGGGAGAAATGGGAATCGACGCCGGTTTCATAAGCGGATTTTTAAAAAAGCATCCCGTCAAAAACTTAAGAACCCTTCAAAAGGCGCAGCGTTTTTATGAAGACGTGCTGGTTTACTGTGAAGCTATTGAGAATGAGACGTTTCTGCAGGAAATCCGTCTGATCTGCTTTGCCATTGTGATCGAATCCACGGATCGTTTATATTTGAAAAAGATTAAGAAGCCAAAGCCCCAAAAAGAATCTGCTGTTTTTGACAGGCTTCATAATAAGCTGGACTATCGGATTAAAACCCGCTACCTGACCGGAATAAGAAGCGGACAGGGACTGACAGAGCTGCTTATAAAATATTTCAATAATCAGCTCCTTGTAGATGCATCCATGCTTAACGCAGAGTATCAGGTCTTTTTAAAAGCAGGGAGAAAAGCAAATTATTACAAATCGGAAGAAGAGATTCAAAGGCTTTTGGGGCAGTGGGAAGGTGAAATCAGCTCAACACAGAATCTGGCGGAACTGAACCGCCGCATGGACGAATATATGTATTTCAGCCATATTTTGGAAAGGGATACCGAAGCCGTTTTGGAACAATATGGAAGTAAGCTCCGGGATTTGCTTTGGCAGGCCGTAACCGGAGGCGATGAGGACATCCTGGAGCGGAGCGTGGACGTATATTTTCTTTCCTCCGGCAAAATTCAGAAAATATATGAGGAAAACCAGCGGCAGTTAAAGGAACGCTTAGTGGACTCTTATATTGCGTATTTAACTAAAAAAACGTCCGATAGGAAGGCGTTTGAATACTCCTATAAGCTGAAAAAGGACTTTGATAACAGCTCTTATAAAAAAATGATCAGACAAAAAGCAGAACAGCTGTATACGCCCGGTTCTTTTCCCATAGAGGATATGAATGAAAACAAGAATTATACCTGCTATAATATTATGTATATTCTGTATCATGCGGATCAGGAAAAATTTTTACGGTACTGCAGAGAACTGGATTGCGATAAAATGGCGGCTTATCGGATCAGGCAGATCGTGGAGGCTTTTGACAAAGGAAATAATTAAAGAAGGAGACAGACAGTATGGATTCATATGAAAATCAGGGGTATGAACAGGGACGGGCATTATTGGAAAAAGACAGGCTTTCTTATGCCGTTATGTATGATGTGATTGGGGGGCCCGTGAAAAAGATTATTACGGATCATAAACGCATTATGATTGCGCATACGGCAATGGTATATCCCACCTGGATATGGGCGCCGGAGGATGTAAAGGAAACGGAGCTGGAGCTGATTTTTCAAACCGTTTTAAAGGAATTTTCACCGTTGTGCGAATACCGGTTTAATACAAAATATTCGATTGCGGAATATCTGATCCGAAAATTCACGGAAAGCGGACAGGGCCAATGGAAAATTGCTACCAATATTGTTGCGTATGAATGTCAGGCGGCACAGGAACCTGTTAAAAAAGTGGATGGGAAATTGGAGACGCTTGACATTTCACAGGAAGAGTTATCAGCAAGATTGATTGAGGAAGCCTCCCTTGCCATCGGGGACCGTATTTTCAGCCGGGAAGAAAGCCTCGAAGCCGCGAGAGAACAGTTGAAGCGGCAGGTGCTTTACGTTTGGAGAAATGCGGAAGGAAAAGCCGTTTCGTTCTGCGACAGAAACGAAGACGGGCATCATGTAAAAATATCCCAATGCTACACGCCGGAAGAAGAAAGAGGAAAAGGCTACGCTGCCAGAATGATCTATGAACTCTGCAGGGACGCGCTTGCCAAAGGGCAGGTTCCCATGCTATATGCGGACGCAGACTATGAATCGTCCAACCGCTGTTACCAGAAAATCGGCTTTGAAGCAAAGGGAAAAATTGCAACCATAGGAATTGTTAAATAACGCACAGGAGAATTTGAGAATGAATAATCTGCGGATTGCCATGCTGCAAATAGCGCCGGCAGGAACCTTGGAAAAAAACATGGAAAAAGGACTCCGCTATTGCAGACAGGCGAAAGAAAAAAATGCCGATATTGCCCTGTTTCCCGAAATGTGGAGCTGCGGCTACCGGATTCCGGAGGATTTGAAAGAGTTACAAGCGCTTTCCATTACGAAAGACAGCGCCTTTATTACGGAATACAGGCGGATTGCAAAAGAATTAAACATGGCGGTGGGCGTTACCTTTCTGGAAACATGGGAGCCCCTTCCCAGAAATTCCCTTTGCCTGATCGACCGTTTTGGCAGGGAGGTTTATACCTACGCCAAGGTACATACCTGTGATTTCGGGGAAGAATCCCGGCTGACGCCGGGCGATGATTTTTACGTTGCCGATCTGGATACCGAAAAAGGAAGCGTTAAAGTGGGAAGCATGATCTGCTATGACAGGGAATTTCCGGAGAGCGCCAGAATCCTTATGCTGAAGGGCGCGGAGCTGGCGCTGGTACCCAATGCCTGCCCCATGGAGATCAACCGGATTTCCCAGCTTCGGGGAAGAGCCTATGAAAACATGATGGGCATTGTAACGGTAAATTATCCGGATACACAGCCTGACTGTAACGGACATTCCACGGCTTTTGACGGGATTGCCTACAGGCCGCAGGAGGAAGGCTCCAGAGATACCCTGCTGCTTGAGACAGGCGGAGAAGAAGGCGTATTTATTGCAGAATATGATATGGAAGAATTGCGGCGGTACCGGGCGGAGGAAGTACATGGCAATGCCTACAGGCGTCCCAAAAAGTATAAGCTTTTACTGTCGGAACGTATAGAGGAGCCTTTTATCAGAAAAGACAGAAGAAGCCGAGGGAAGTGCTAATGTTAAATTTACCAGGTTTTATAAAGGAAGTAGATACAATAACCCATACTTTGAATAAGGCTGAATTGGAAGAATTCATCCATGAGGTAGCCAGAACTCTGCCGGAAGTAAAACGGGAAGATTTCCTGATGAAGCTTAAGCTCCGGCAGATAAAAGAAGCCAAATCAGGGTTACGGGAACAGGAAGATCATAATATACGGGAAATATATCAGAGTTTAAAGCAGAAATTGAACAGTATAAAAAGTGGGGAATTATGTATTGAGGGATCTTTGAACGAATTATATGACGACTGGTATAACGATGATGAAGAAGAGTTTGAATATGAAGATCCCAACGGAGTTGCGGATATTCTTGAAGAAGCCTGTAATTTCGTACATCTGTGCATAGACCGGGAAGAATGTGAAAAGGGCTATGATATTGCGGCAATCCTTGTCACATTAGATATTTCCGTTGGCGGGGAGTATTTGGAATATACGGATGAACCGCTTCATATAGGTGAACTTAACGATTATAATCTGGTCAGTCTGAATTATAAACAATTGATTGCGGAAGCAATGTACGTCGCTTATTGTAGTCATGAATTACCGGAGCGGCCGAATATTTTATATAACATTGTTACAAGCGTCGGCCGAACGGATATTACTCTTGAAAAAGTAATGCAGATGGGAAAAGAATTGCCGGAGTTTGAAGAGTTTTTAAAGCTGTGGATAGAATATCTGGGGTCTGTTCCTTCTGCTTATGCGCAGCAGCTGTTAAAAGAGGCAATTGAAATGACGAATGATTCCGCACAATTATTAGAGTGCGCGGAAAAATATCATGAACAGCATCCCGCGCTGTATGAACAGTATCTTTTAAATAACATTGGGAAAATAGGAGACAGAGAATTATTTGACGCAGGACAGACTGCCCTGAAGACAATTCATCCAAAATATATTGTACGGAGCCGGATTGCGTTATTGATGAGTCAGATGGCGCTGCGGCTTGACAATGGATTAGAGGGACAATGCTGGCTGGAAGCTTTCCGGTCCGATACCAGGGTGGTTCACTATCTGCGGTTGGTTAAAGAATACGATGGCTTTCCTGAAATTTCGCAGGAGGCTCAACAGATATACCGCGGGATGAAACCTGATAACAATCGTTTCGGATATTGGGAAAACGGTGAACTGAAAGAAAATCGTGCGGATATGATGAATTTATACATGCTTACATTTTTGGGAGGCGGGTTTTCGTATATTAAAGAGTGTGTTATGAAAGAAAAACAGGCTCTTGGATGGAGCTTAACTTTTATGAAGTGTGGTTTAGCTGCGTTTCTGCTGTTGTTGCTGGAGCATGACAGCCTTTTTGCAGGGTGCGGTCAAATGTGTTCTATGATCGTATCGTTAACCGGTTTTAACAAAGAAGAATATGAAAAAGGAATACTGACACCGTTAAGAGAAAGCAGTCAGGAATGGTTTTGGAAATGCTTTTGCCATTGGAAAAAAAACGTTACTCTGCCAGAAGGGGAAAAGCAAATGTATTTGCAGTGGATTGATCATTTAATTGCAGAGCGCGTGAAAGGGATTATGGAAAATAATCGCCGGAATTATTACGGAGAGTGTGCGGCCTATATCGCTGCACTGGGAGAAGTGAAGGAATCGATGGGTGAAATAGGGGCCAAGCAAAAGATATTGTCACATTATAAAACATTATATTCGCGCAGAAGGGCATTTCATGCTGAATTACGGACATATGGAATGATGAGATAAGATTGGAATTTGGAGGAACATAACTGCAATGATACAACTGACAAACCGGCAGGCCAGACAATTTATGCTTTTAAGACACGGGCTTTTAGGCGGGCATATTTTTAACGGAAAAATGCGGAGCTTACCCTGCAGTCCCGTGTAAAGGGGTTTACAAAGCAAACCTTGTATGAGCTTCTCTATGAGGACCGTCTGCTGGTCGATTTCCCCGATAAGAACCTTTCGATTATTCCTGTTGAGGACTGGCCGTATTTTGAGCGCTACCGTAAGGCGGCAAGGGAAGGCGGGTATCAGTTCCCTGAGCTTGGAGGGCTGGAGGAGCAGGCAAAAGCCTATATTGCAAAGAACGGTCCCGTGAATTCTGACGACCTGCCCATACAGGGAAATATACACTGGCATTCCTCCATTCACTGGAGCGGCAATTGGGCAGGGGAAACCAATGCGGCCCGGGCGGTACTGGAACAGCTGTATTCCACGGGAGAGCTTGTGATTCATCACAAACAGGGAGCGCGCAAATTTTATGCTCTGGCAAAAGATTATATTTCGGAAAAATACTTACATTCTCCCGATCCGCTGCCGGACGAACAACAACATCTGAAATGGAGGATTCTGCGGAGAATATCCGCAGTCGGCCTTTTGTGGAACCGTCCTTGCGATGCATGGCTGAATATCTGGGGACTGAACGCGGCGCAGCGAAACAGGGCGTTTGAGGAACTGCAGAATGAGAACCAAATTGCGGCCGTCCGGGTGGACGGAATCAAGGATACGCTTTATTGCTGTGCCAAAGCGCTGCCCCTGATGGAAGAGTTTCTCAAACAGGAATATGGCGGCGATACAAAAAACAACCGGTATAAATCCCGCTGCGAGTTCATTGCCCCGTTAGACTGTCTGATGTGGGACCGGAGATTGATTGAAGAACTGTTTGGCTTTGCATACAGATGGGAGATTTATATCCCTGCCGCAAAGCGGAAATACGGGTATTATGTTCTGCCGGTTTTATACGGAGAGCGTTTTATCGGAAGAATCGAAGCCGCCGCCGATAAAAAGGCAGGCGTGCTGACCGTGAAAAATATCTGGTTTGAAGAAGGCATAAAACAAACGAAAAAGATGCAGGCGGCAATAGAGCAGTGCATCCGGCGGTTTGCCAAATTTAACGAGTGCGCCGGCATTATAGCATCAAAGCCGTTCATGTTCTGACAGCTTTGAAAATTCCTCCAGAATTTTCCGGCTTTCTTCAGGTGTATAGTAATATTCAAGCGTATTCTCAGGACGAGAGTTCTGCCCGGAGATATTTTCCGCTGTCTTTTGGTATTCGCTGAAAGGATAGCCGAACTTTCGTAAGAACGCTTTATGCAGGTATTTGGGGTCGGAAAAACCGCTTAATTCGGAGAGCGCCGCCAGAGAAAGGCTTTCGCTGCCTGCCAGTCGTAACGCCTGCTCCAGTCTTTTGTCGGTTAAATACTCCTGAAAGGAAATTCCGAAATTCTCCGTAAAAAAATGGGACAGACGGGTTGTGGATATCTGTTCCGTTTCCGCTATATCCTGCAGACGGACAGGATCCGTATAATGCTCGTCAATGTAAGCGGCAATGCGGTACACGCGGCCGCTTTTCTTTTTTCGTTCCAGATACGCGGTTTCATCAAGGATATCATAGTCCAGCTTTTCATAAAAACACAACAGCATGCGGGTTAAAAAGTGCAGACAGTGAAGAGAAAAAAACGGTTCATTGCTCCCATAAGCGCCGGCAAGCTTTATGAGCGTCTGCAAAATGTCCGTATAATCTCCGGGAGAAAAAACATCCCTTAAGTATGCGGAATAGAAACAGGTATTTCTTAAAGTAGGGAAATACTCATACAGAAGATGACGTGAAAACTGCACGATCAGGATTTTGAGACCGCCGTCACGGGAATCGATCTCATGCATGTCATGGGGATTGACAAAAATGATATCTCCGCTGCCTGCGGAAAATACGTCGTTTTTAATCCGGATTTTACCATGGCCGTCTAATATAAGCAACAGTTCAAAGTCGCTGTGCGCATGAAAATTGCGGTACGTAATATGAATGGTAAAAATATTTAAGTGCCGGATTTTGGAGTGCTGTACAAGCTCAAATTCTTTTCTCATAGATGCAGAGTTCCTTTTTTGGAAATCAATACGCGTAATTGCCATGTATATCAGAGAAAACTGCAATATCCATACATTGGGGCCTCCGGAGTTTTGATTTGCCTGTCTTATACTAATTATATTCCTATTTACACCAATTACAATACAATTTTCAGCAGGATTGTCGTGATTTCAGGATAAGATAGTCCTTGTATATAGTTAAGGCTTTTATATAATAAAAACAGATATATTTAAATCACAATATTAAAAAGGAGAAACCTATGAACTATATCGGCATCGATCTTGGAACCTCCGCAGTTAAGCTGATTCTTATGGATGAAACCGGAAACATACTGAAAATGGTATCAAGGACTTATCCGCTTTTTTTTCCGCGCCCCGGATGGGCGGAGCAGAATCCGGAGGACTGGTTCCGTGAAACGGCGGCGGGAATCAAAGAACTGACGGCGGACTGCAGCAGAGAGGAAATTGCGGGAATCGGTACGGCCGGACAGATGCATGGGCTGGTGGCGTTAGACGAAAATGACAAAGTAATCCGCCCCGCAATTTTGTGGAACGACGGAAGGACAGCCGAAGAGACAGAATACTTAAATACGCAGATTGGGCAGGAAAAACTGCTTCAGGACACCTCCAACATTGCCTTTGCGGGATTTACCGCTCCAAAGCTTTTATGGATGAAAAACAGGGAGCCTGAGCTGTTTGCGAAAATCAGAAAGATCATGCTTCCCAAAGACTACATTAATTACTGCCTGACCGGAGTTTTTGCAACAGACTATTCGGACGCGTCGGGGACGCTGCTGCTGGATGTAAAAAACAAGCGATGGTCGGAAGAAATGCTTCGTATTTGCGGCATCACAAAGAAACAATTGCCAGAAATCTTTGAAAGCTATGAACCAATTGGTACGCTGAAACCGGAAATCGCCCAAACTTTGGGGCTGAAACCGCAGGTAAAAGTGGCGGCGGGCGCGGCGGACAATGCGGCGGCGGCAGTCGGAACGGGAACGGTTGGCGCCGGAAAATGCAATATTTCCCTGGGAACCTCCGGAACTCTCTTTGTACCCTGTAGTCATTACGAGGCGGAATGGGGCGGCGCGCTGCATGCCTTTGTGCATGCGGACGGCAATTATCATCTGCTTGGCTGCATTTTGTCGGCGGCCTCCTGCAACAAATGGTTTATGGAACAGATTTTACAGGATTCGGACTTTAAAACCATTCAGGACCATATTCCGGAAGAGCGGCTGGGAAAAAATAATGTTTTCTTTTTACCCTATCTGATGGGAGAGAGAAGTCCGGTCAACGATACCAATGCCAGAGGAACCTTTCTTGGCATGAGTATGGATTCTACAAGGGAGGATTTGCTGCAGGCCGTTCTGGAAGGCGTTGGATTTGCCTTAAGAGATTGTCTGGAAATTGCCCGAAAGCAGGGGATCCGGGTAAAGGGCAGCACGATTTGCGGGGGCGGCGCCAAAAGTCGGCTGTGGCTTAAGATCATTGCCAATATTCTGAACATGGAGCTTACGCTGGTAAAAACAGAAGAAGGGCCCGGATACGGCGGGGCAATGCTTGCGGCAGCAGCCTGCGGGGAGTATGGAAGCGTGGCGGAATGTGCGGCAAACGTAATTGAAACGGTGGGAACAGTCAGACCGGATGCCTCAATAGCGGCAGGATATGAAAAACAATATCAAAAATTCCGCAAATTATACCCTGCGCTGAAAAATGTGTTCCGGGAATTATACGCGGAGCAGTCTTAGTCTCAGGAAATAGAATGAATCAAAGAAAGAAGGAAAAGCGTATGAAAGAAATATTTGAAAACATCCCCAAAATCCCTTATGAGGGAGCGGACAGTAAAAATCCCCTGGCGTTTAAATTCTATGACGCAAAGAGGCTTGTAATGGGAAAACCCATGGAGGAGCATCTTCCTTTTGCAATGGCCTGGTGGCATAACCTCTGCGCCAACGGAACGGATATGTTCGGAAGAGGAACCACAGATAAAAGCTTCGGAGCTGAAGAGGGGACCATGGAGCATGCCAGAGCGAAGGTGGACGCCGGCTTTGAATTTATGCAGAAGCTGGGAATTACCTGTTTCTGTTTCCATGACGTGGATCTGGTTCCCGAAGCGCAGGATATTAAAGAGACAAACCGGCGTCTGGATGAGATTTCCGATTATATCAAGGAAAAAATGGACGCCACCGGTATAAAATGTCTCTGGGGAACAGCCAATATGTTTTCCAATCCCCGCTATATGAACGGCGCCGGGAGCACGAACAGCGCGGATGTTTACTGCTTTGCGGCGGCCCAGATTAAAAAGGCGCTGGATATTACCGTAAAGCTTGGAGGAAAAGGGTATGTATTCTGGGGCGGCAGAGAAGGCTACGAGACGCTTCTTAACACGGACGTGAAGTTCGAGCAGGAAAATATTGCAAGATTAATGAAGATGGCCGTTTCCTACGGAAGAAGCATTGGATTTACCGGTGATTTTTATATCGAACCCAAGCCCAAGGAGCCCATGAAGCATCAGTATGATTTCGATGCGGCGACGGCAATCGGATTCCTGCGTTATTACGGCCTGGATCAGGATTTTAAGTTAAACATCGAGGCAAATCATGCGACGCTGGCAGGCCATTCCTTCCAGCATGACCTGCGGATTTCTGCTATAAACGGAATGTTAGGAAGTATTGACGCCAACCAGGGGGATTATCTGCTTGGCTGGGATACCGATGAATTTCCCTTTAACGTCTATGAGACAACATTGTGTATGTACGAGGTCTTAAAAGCGGGGGGCATTACGGGAGGCTTTAACTTTGACGCCAAAACCAGGCGGCCCAGTTATACGAAGGAAGATATGTTTGAAGCGTATATACTGGGAATGGACAGCTTTGCATTAGGACTTCTTAACGCGGCCGCCATGATAGAGGACGGCAGAATCGACGCTTTCATCAAAGAAAGATACGCAAGCTTTGAAAGCGGAATCGGCGCTAAGATTGTAAGCGGGGAGGCGACTCTCAAGGAGCTTTCCGAGTATGCGGAGAACATGGAAAATCCTGCCTTGCCGGGTTCCGGAAGACAGGAATATCTGGAGGGGGTTGTAAACAGTATTATGTTTCGATAACAACCATAGGTTGCAAATACAGTTACAAATTTGCAAATGTTATGGTTTCCTTTTCCAGTTCAGACGCAACTGTATGATTAACATCCATGCGGCTGGTAATTTCAGTCATATCTGCTACCAGATGCTGGGTGCGGCCTGCAACGCCGGAAATTCCCGAGACCCCGTCATCAATAGCTTTGGTAATCATCTCTATGGAATTCACGATTTCTGCCATAGAAGCTTTGAGACGGCCCGTATTGGCATTAAATTCGTCCATAGCCCGACGGATATAGGCGGCGTCGTTTTGGTACTGCCGCCCGGAGGCAACAAAGGAAAGAAATTCTTTCAGGACAGATTCCTCAATATAATCTATTAGGTTTTGCGCATTTTCAGAAAGATTGTAAACGGCATGAGTTACGGTGGCATTAACTTCCTGGATACGGTTGGCAGTTTCACTGCTGGAAGCGGCAAGCTGACGGATTTCTGATGCTACTACGGCAAATCCTTTTCCTGCTTCCCCGGCCCTTGCGGCTTCAACGGAGGCATTTAAGGCAATAATATTAGTCTGGGAAGAAATCCCCAGAATATCGTGAGTAAGATTGTTTACCTGATCCACGCTGCGGCTTCCTTCGATGGATTCATTTAAGGCATTCAGAATTTCTTTCACTTTGGCATTGGTATTATCCATGCTCTCCTGTGCGGACTGTCCCATTTCTTCAGCCCTTATGTTCATCGCATTGCAATAGGCAGTGATTTTTTCACATTCCTCTGCCATACCTTCCGCGTCCTGCTGTACATTTTTGGCATTCCGGTTGATATGGGAAGCATTATTGGCCACTTCCTGGATCGTTGCAGATAATTCTTTGGACAGAGATGACAGATCCATAGCGCTTTCGCTGGAAGTGCGTGTTCTCAACAACACTTCGTCTACTACTCCGCTAATGCGCCCGGAGCATCCCCGAAGCGTATTCAGGATGTTTTTGATAGGTTTAATTACGGACTTCAGAATAAGGGAAACCGAAATTAATACGAGTATAATGCAGGCAAGAGTGGAAGCGCCGTTTGTAATCATAGAACTGAGGTAAACGGAAGAAAGCTGTTTTCTTGCCTGAGCTGTCCTGTTACTGATGGAATTATCCAAAACACTGATACCGCTTTCAACTGCGGCGTTGAATGAAGCCACATCGCCGTTGGCAAAAGCATAGGCATCCTGTGTTTTGCTGGCGGCGCTGGCGCATACCAGAAAAATGAGTGAGTGTTTCAGAGAATCATAATCGGAGAGAAGTGTATTATAAGTATCTCTGTCGGCATCCGTAATATACATTTCATAATCTGCCAGCATTCCGTCCAGTTTCTTTTCTTCCTCTTTTATGTCGCTGACAAGGGTAATCATAGTGTTATAGTCGGTAGCTACAATATGAGACAAAGCCATGTTATGTATATTCATAACAGATTGATGAATTTTTGCAAGCTGGGTTTTCCCCTCCATGTAATTGTCGGCAATATTAGCGGCATTGTCATTGACGTTTTTAATATTTGTAACTGCAAGGAGATTTGATATAAGCGCTACAATTCCGAGCAGAGCAATAGGCAGTATTAAACGGTATTTGATGTTCCATTTTTTCTTCATAATCCCTATATCCTCCAAACATAATATTGTATTCCTTACGGGGCGGTAATTCCTTCCACCATCGTATCAAGCAGTTCCTGCAGATTCTTTCCTTCCGGATTTCCGGCGGCTATGTTCGTGGCGAATACGGTTACCGGATCCCAGAAATTGCCGCCGATACGCTGCAGACATGAATATTCCGACTGGTCGATTAAAGCGGTGATTGCAAGAGAATCCTGTACGCTTGGGGATGCTGCGGCTTTTGTGTTGGAGGGGCCCTGCCCACGCATTTCAAAACGAAGCTGTTGGTTTTGTTCATTGGAAATCCATTCCGCCAGCCGTGATGCCCATTCATAATGTCTGGAGTAAGCGTTAACGCCAATTAACTTATAGCCGGAAAAAGATGCCATTTGTATTTGTCGGTTCGAGCAGGTATAAGTGGGGAGTTTAGCTGCCCCGTAATCTTTCCCCAGGGCATTTTTCATTGCAACCGCATTCCAAACGCCGCTGACGCCGGCAATTACGGAACCGTCCTGAATCCCCGCAAGGAAGCCGGCTTCCACGGTATTGAAAAAAGCAGGACTTTGGGCGATAGAGAGCATGGCGCTGGCAACGTCCACCCCTTTGATATTTCCCTCTGTTCCGTTCCAGGTACAGAAATTGGTAATACCGTCGTCGTTTAGTCCGACTTCCAGGCCTGTATTACCGAAAAAAGCGTAAACATACCATGCGGAAGACCAGTCCATGGTAATCTTTTTTCCGTTTTCCTCCGCAATCTGCAGCATGCGGTCGAAGGTTTTAATATCTTCCGGATTGAAATACTGTTTATTATAATAAAGGAAATAACCGTTGTCTGCCGTTAAGGGATAAGCGTATAGAACTTCTCCTACGGAAGCGGCTTCCACGGCGCCGGGCAGATTTTCCGATTTGATATGGTCCGCATTTTCTACCGGTTCCAACGCGCCTGCCGCCACAAGCGTATTTAGCTGGTCGTCAGCAAAGGCGAAGACATCGGCTCCCGCTTCCAAATCTGCCATCAGGGCATCTTTACATCCTGATTCGCTTTGGGCGGCAAATGTAATTTGGAAATTGGCCTGCCCTTGATATTCATCTTTAAAACTTTCAAAAATCTGGTTTAGAAGCGCTTCGTCCTCTTCGGCTCCCCAGACAACCAGCTCCACATCTTTGATTTCCGGCGGCGCTTTTGGTTCGGGAATGTTTTCTTTACTGTTTTGCAAGTTTGCCTCGGTACCGGTAATACTGCCTTCCTGACCGGCTCCGGCACATCCGGACAAGGCAGCAGCCAATACTGCCGTTATAAGAAATGTACTTATTTTTTTGCTCATAATTTTCCAACCTCTCATTCTGTTATCTTTTACCGCGTGGGTCTGAGTAATCTGCGCATAAGACAGTATTAGAGATTTTGCCGGTTGTAGTTTCAGCGCTTTTTTTGTAAACGCAAAAGAACATGGCAGCCGGCTTTCAGATAACTATTTGTTATTTATGTTATTATAGCGATTTGCAAATCTTAATTCAATATGTTTCTTGATTTTTTCGCGCTATAAATTGAGGTTGAAAATGAAGGCCAGGCTGTGAAAAAACATGGTGAATACTGCCTTGCCGTTGTTTATTCCGTCGAGCCCTTCCCGTAAATACTGTCCTGTACCTTCTGCATCTGCCGGTTGGCCCGGTAAGCGGCGGCCAGTTCCAGCAGCAAGGAGCGTGCGACTGGACGGATCGCAAATGAAGGGTACGAGGGCATTATTTAACGATAGGAATTTATGGCAGTCTATTTTTATCTCCCCATTCACACATCCCATCTAATATAGGAATGAGCGATTTTCCACGTTCTGTCAAGCTATATTCCACTTTTGGAGGTATTTGAGGATATTCTTTTCTGTGTACTAATTGGTCTGCTTCTAATTCTTTTAGTGTAGAGCTTAATGTTTTAAAAGAAATTTCACCAATATATTTTTTCATTTCATTAAATCGGACAATACCAAATTCCATAAGCGTATAAAGAATTGTCATTTTATATTTCCCGTTGATGAGGGATAATGTGTAGCTGAAACCGGTTGTTTCTAAGCATTCTTGCGATATACAGCGTTCGCCCATTTTTACACTCTCCTTTAGGTAAGTATATAACTTATAAGTTAGTATCGCACTTAAAGGTGCGTACTTGTTTTTTGTTTCATTCTCGCTATAATTATAATATCGACAGCAGGAAAAGTCAATCCTGCAGTAAAGGAGGAATCGTTGTATGAGTAAGAAAATTGTTGTTATTACAGGAAGCCCGCGCAAAAATGGTAACAGTTTTGCCATGACGGAAGCGTTTATTAAGGCCGCCAAGGAGAAAGGGCATATAGTAACCCGTTTTGATGCCGCTTTGAAAAAAGTGGGGGGATGCCGTGCCTGCGAAACCTGCTTTTCCACGGGAAAAGCCTGCACCTTTGATGATGACTTCAATACGATAGCGCCAGCTATTCTGGAGGCGGATGCCCTTGTGTTCACTATGCCGGTCTATTGGTATTCTATCCCGGCACAGATTAAGGGGGTTATTGACCGGATTTTCTCTTTCGTAGTAGGCGGTAAAGATATTTCCGGCAAAGAGTGTGCGCTGATTGCCTGCTGTGAGGAAGATGATATGTCAGTCATGGATGGGGTTCGTATCCCCATGGAGCGTATGTGTGCTTTGAACAAATGGAAAATGGTTGGCGAGGTTCTGATCCCTGGGGTTCTGAATGTGGGTGACATTGACAAGACGGATGGCTGCAAAAAGGCGTCGGCTTTAGCTGACGAGATTTAAGGTGGGGAATATGAGTAAGAAGATTGTGATTCTGAATGGAAGTCCCAGAAAAGCGGGGAATACAGCGGTTTTGACAGCACAATTTACGAAAGGCGCAAAAGAAGCGGGAAATACAGTTACGGAATTTTTCCTTGACGGTATGGATATCCATGGTTGCAAGGGCTGCTTTGGTGGCCATAGCAGCAGGGAATGTCCCTGTGTCCAAAGAGATGATATGGATAAAATTTATCCGGCAGTGAAAGAATGCGATGTGATTGTACTCGCCACGCCGTTGTATTACTGGAATATGAGCGGCCAGATCAGAACGGCTATCGACCGCCTGTTTGCGTTAGAGGAAGGAGATGGGAATCTCCTGCGAGGGCATGGCAGGGCTTCAGCATTGCTTATGGCTGCGGAAGGAAATGGTTTTGAAGATGTGCTTCTTTACTATGACCATTTGATGGAGCATCTGAAATGGGAAAACCTTGGTCATGTCCTTGCCGGAGGGAATGGGTATGTGGGTGACATTGAAGGGAAACCAGAACTTCAAAAAGCCTACGAACTTGGAAAATCAATTCAATAAAATGAAATAAACACTATGAATAAAATTAATTTACCACAGGCAGCAAAGCTGACTTCTCCGAATCCTGTTCCTGTTGTAGGTACACAAAAGCCGGTCTTTTGCTGCCTGCTCAGCGCGCATGTCTGCCGTCTGCACTTATGGGAATTTGACGATAAATATGGTAGGATTAGATAGTCCGCATATCGATTTTTGAAACAGAGTAAGGGGGTGCATTGATATAGAAATTTGTGGGTTTGACGAGGTTTTTAAGTCTTACAGCGAAAAAAATCCATCAACTATTGAGGCTGAGCATAATATTGGCAAGGTAAGAGACAAATATACCGAGATTCTCGAAGCTGTGGGTATAGACAAGAAATTGTTACGGGCAAAGGAAAAAGTAACAGATATTTATGGAAAGACGTATGGGATACAAACTGCGTTTGGCGAGCGTGGAACTTGAACGCCAGTTAGATGCCATCCACGAACTTGCGAAGGAATATGAGCGTAGCTATATCAGTTTTAACTACTACGATAAAACTTATTTTCTGCGTTATATGGCATCTAAGGTGGAGGCAACGAGGCACTATATAGAATCAGTTTATGGAAGTTACACCGATATTCGCTCTGATGAGCTTTCCGATATGGCATTAGAAGAATCGTACAAGGAATCTCCACAAACGTCCACCGAGAGGATAAACAAGGAGATGATTTTTTTCGACGCTTTGGAGCATGACGATGAGTATCAGAAATTGCTGCAGCAACAGGAAAAACTTATTGCTGAAGATACATTCATAAAAAACAAGCAGGCGCGATTTAGAAAAATCCAGGTGCGGCTTGTAAAAATCCGGGAGAAGCACCAGATGGAATTATTCGGTGAATTATTAGATGAGGAAGAGGATGCGCCATTGATAATCCGGCATCCTATGGATGTTTTGAAAAAAGCCGTTGAGGATGCCGATTCCCGGATCAAAGATCATGCGGAGCGAGATGAGGCCGAGGCAGCGAAAACTCCTGAAGACATTGAACGGGAGAAAGCAAAGATGGAAAGAATGTGGCAGTTGCTCGAAGAGTGTGGGGTGAACTTGAACTTTGATTTGCCAAATACGGACGAGCAGGAAGCGGAAATATTTGTTCGGAGCGGCAACCTCTCATGGGAGGTAAAAGAGACGATTCACCTCCCGTGCTACTGTAACAAGGGACAAATCACAGCCTATAAAGGCATCAAAGGCAAGTGTGCTATGAAATGTCCCGGGTGCGGGTACTATGTCCTTGTTGATTACGACGATATGACCGCCAAACCATTAGAACTGCATGGACTCGTTCGCCGTGTAGAAAAAAGTAGAATGAACGGCAGATGGCAAAAATAATTTGAAAGTCAGGATATGCTGGCAGTACATTTCGTACTGTCTGTGTATCCTGTTTTTACTTACACCCCCAAAATGATTTTTGGTTTGGGTTTTCATCTTTTTCCCCTGATACCAAATCAATGGATTCAGAAAATAAATCTACAAAGAAAGCGCTAAACAGAAAAGCCAAACAGACAGCAATGGAAGCAGTGGAACATGCGCAGAAATCTGTTATTTATGCGGATGAAGAGCATAAAGTAATAAATAATGATGATCTTCATGCAAAATTAGAAAAAACTCATAATAATAGTTTTTTACAGAAAGAACAGAAAAAAACAGGAATAAACATTGTAGAAAAGTCAGATATTGATAAAGTGAATTCAGCAGTTAAAAAGAAGAGAGGGGAAAAATCACCATATAATGCAGTTAGGTATACAGAACAGGAGATTGATGATAAAGCGGTGAATAATTTAGATAAGAAAGTAGAGGAAAGTAAAAAGGAAACAATCAAAATAGGAAACCAAAATTTTTATATTGATTTTAATCATATATAAGAATTTTCGGTAGTTGGATGAAACATAGACACTTGCCAATATATAGCTCCTATGTTTGTTAAGTTTTCTCATTGATATATACGACCGGGACATCTATTTGATGTTCATACAGCTTATTCATGTATTTTAATACTTTTCAAAGCGGTTTAATGTCCAGTTCTTCCGCAATGGAGCCAGGCTGTACAAGGGTAATTAAGTGTTCGGTTTTTTTCGTGTATTTGCCACGGGTTTACCTCATTTCTTTATGGGATATTGTCTGGAAATCTATTCTGGCTCATAGTCAAATCTGACATCATCATTGTTGTGGTAATAATCCAATAGCTGTTGTAACGTGATTTCTTCCATTGCTTTTTGTACGGCAGTGCCAATTTCTTTATAAGGTTTCTGTAAAACGGCTTCTATATGGCTTCCAACGGGGCATTTTTCAGAGGGATTTTGATGGAATCCGATAAAATGCTCCAAACCGTCAGGTTCCAATACATGGTAAACTTCCCATACGGTAAGCGAGTCAGGCTCACGCTCAAGATGGGCGCCTCCTATGCCGCGCACGATGGAAATAATGCCAGACTTTTGTAATGCATTAAGAATGCTCCTTATTGCGGCTGAGTTGCATCCGTTGCTGTATCTTGCAATGGGGCACATGCTGTCACTCCCAATGCCGGATATTTTATGTGGCACTGAAAATGCTCTGATTCTGGCGTTCTCACAGCTATTGATTGCCGTACCGATCATTTTTATCAACAGGCATTTTTACCAGTCCGGGTTCAGGGCACTCTGGAAACGTGTCCCTAATATGGATTCGCTGGTTGCCATCGGTTCCGGTGCGGCGCTGGTCTATGGAATTTTTGCAATTTACCGGATGATCTATGGGCTTGGACATGGCGATACTGCACTTGTAGAAAAATATTCACATCTTCTCTACTTTGAATCCAGCGCCATGATTTTGGCGCTTGTTACAGTTGGCAAATATCTGGAGGCGCGTTCCAAAGCAAAAACCTCTGACGCTTTAGGAAAATTGGTCGGTCTTGCACCCAAAACAGCGGTGGTCATCAGGAATGGTAAAGAACAGACTGTTCCGTGTGAGCAGGTGATCACGGGGGACATTGTCATAATCAAGCCCGGCCAGAGTATCCCGGTTGATGGGATTGTCACGGAGGGGTACGGATATGTGGATCAGTCTGCCATCACAGGTGAAAGCATCCCCGTAGAAAAGAATGAAGGCGACGAGGTCATATCCGCCACTATAAATAAGAA
>ERZ779632.498-NODE-498-length-22337-cov-10.804910_pt1 | contig 22337 bp, 21 predicted proteins | sample MGYA00514194_ERZ779632 | MGnify/ENA primary metagenome ERZ779632 (study PRJEB29562, sample SAMEA4376704) | mouse gut metagenome | isolation source: Cecum | study: EMG produced TPA metagenomics assembly of the A DSS colitis mouse model was used to assess the...
CGGAAATTTCTGAAGCCTTATAAAACAAGGGGTTCGAGTTTCCGAGAGCACACAAGATGATTCAGGAGGTGGACAGTGCGGAGGGTGTGACAGAAGGGACGCTTTGTTATATCGTATCCACCGGGGAATATTATCTGCCAGACAGGGAGCTTACAGACGAGGAATTGTTAGAGATCATTGACTGCAATTTTCGGATAGCCCTTAACACGAATAGAAAGACAAAAGCAGAGTATGAGACAGAGGACCGTGCCAAAAGAGCGGAACTTGAGGCAAAGGTGCAGGCGGCAGGCGGTATCAGCGAAGAGAAAGCCGTGGAGATTGCACAAAAAGCGATGGAAACAGACCTTGGTGAGAAGGCGGAGGAATTAAACTTATGTATTGATGAGACTTTTGGCTGGAGTTCAGATCTGTGTGTAGCAGACTGGAGTGAAATAAAGGAACAGGACAAGGGAAAGATTGCATATTCTATTGGATTTAACAATGTAAAAGAGGGAGCAGCGATGGAGATGGAGGATTTGCTCAACTACAGATGTGTGGTCAATGCTGTGGATGGCAGTATTATAGAGGCTTACACGATACAGGGATTAGATAATACTGTCTATTATGAGCATGAACTTTGAATAGGTTACGGCTATATTTTCCACCAGAAATGACACCCAATTGACATCTAATTAGAAAAAAGCGTCCCAGATATAAGATTTTGTGTTATACTGTTTTGGAGCATGTTGTGAACTGCTACTGGCGGCGGGAGGATTTTACTGGAATGTTAAACAGCCAGACCAATAACATGAAATTTGGAGGAAAAAATATGTATTTTAATTTACTATGGAAGGAGTTCGCTACACTGCCGGAAATAGAGGCGGTAGCACTTGGCGGCTCAAGAGCCGGCGCAGACTATGATGCAAAGTCAGATTATGATTTATATCTATACTGTACCAGCATACCCAATGAGCCTGTACGGAAGCGCATTCTGGAAAAATGCTGCCAGTATATGGAAATTGGCAACGCTTTTTGGGAGCTGGAAGATGACTGTACGCTGAAGGACGGGACAGATATTGATATTCTGTATAGAAATATTGAGGACTTTTCCCAGACAGTCCGTTCCGTCGTTGAAGGGCATACTGCATATAACGGATACACTACCTGTATGTGGCATAACCTGTTGCACAGCCGGATTCTCTATGATAAAAACGGAGAACTGGAAAGCCTGCAAAACAAGTATCGGATTCCTTATCCAGATGAATTGAGAGAGAATATTATCCGCAAAAATTTACGCCTGCTCACAGGAAACCTTCCCTCCTATGATGCGCAGATAAGAAAAGCTGCTGCCCGTAAAGATCTGGTTAGTGTAAACCACAGGACAGCGGCTTTTCTGGAATCATACTTTGATATTATTTTTGCAATGAACAAGCTGACACACCCCGGAGAAAAACGGATGGTCCAGTATGCAAAAGAGCAGGCGGAAATTCTTCCAAAGAATTTTGAGACAAATCTGGACAGACTATTTCAAAGTATATTCGTGGATTCAGAAAAGGCGGCGCAGACGCTTGAACAGATGATCGCAGAACTAAAGAAAGTCATAAAATAATGCATTCTGTAAGGTGGACAGGCAGAAAATAAAAATACAGTCTTTTATTTGGGAAAGGCACTTAATAGCAACGTCACTCATACAATAGAATAAATGAGTCCCGGGGGCATTTCTTGAAGACCTTTGAGCAACCTTTATCAGCCAAGGAGGAGACCGAGTACTTGGAAATCATGAACGGCGAGGATTTGGAAGCAGCCCATAGGGCAAGGCAGATTCTGATTGAGAGAAATCTGCGTCTAGTGGCGCATGTGTCCAAGAAATACATGGGATGCGGGGAGGACATGGAAGATCTCATATCCATAGGCACCATAGGGCTTATCAAGGCAGTGAATACCTTCAAGGCAGAGAAGGGCAGCAGACTAGCCACCTATGCTGCAAAATGCATTGATAATGAACTGTTAATGATGTTTCGCGCGAGAAAGAAAGTGACGCGGGAGGTATCACTGTATGAGCCGATCGGAAAGGATAAAGAAGGAAATGAGATTAATCTGATCGATGTCTGCGAGCAGGAACAGCGGGATATCGTGGAGGATCTGGACATGGCGGCAAAGCTGCGCTGTCTGTCCCGCCTGATGGAAGAGAAGCTTGACAACAGGGAGCGTGATATTATCAAAATGCGCTACGGTATTCTTGGAACAAGCTTCACAGGAGAGGAGATGACACAGCGGGATATCGGCAAAAAACTAGGCATATCCAGAAGCTATGTGTCCCGCATAGAGAAGAAAGCGCTCGGAAAGCTAAAGGCAGGACTAAAAGAGGAGAATTTGTATTAATTTTGACATTTGGTGTGCTAATTTTGACATTTGCGTTGTAATCCGCCGTCTGGTGTGCTATATAAAGTACAGTTCTTTCATATCATAACGAAGGAGTAAAAAGGATGTATAGCAGAGTGATTACAGGCGCGGTACGCGGCATTGACAGTGTGCTCGCGGCAGTGGAGGTGGACGCGTCAAAAGGGATGCCGGGCATAGAGATGGTAGGACAGCTGGATAATGCGGTGCGGGAGGCGAAAGAGCGCGTCAGGGTAGCGCTCAAAAATGCTTATGTCACGCTGCCGCCCATGCGCATTACGGTCAGCATATCGCCCGCAGAGATGCGCAAGGAAGGCGCATCGTATGATCTGCCCATCGCAGTTGGCATTCTCGTGTCTATCGGACTGATACCCAAGGAGGGAATCCGGGATACACTGATACTGGGCGAGCTGGGGCTGGATGGAGCCGTCCACGCTGTCAGGGGAGTGCTGCCAATCGTACAGAAGGCGAAACAGGAACACGTCAAACGCTGCATTCTGCCAGCCGCGAATGTGCAGGAGGGTGCAGTCACTGATGCGGTCGAGGTGATCGGGGTGGAAAGCCTGTCAGAGACGATCGCATATCTGAGGGAGGTGGAGGAGCGCAAGGCACAAAAGATAGCGCCCGCAGAGCGCACCTTGATTCAAAGCTTTGGCGGGACAGATACCAGTGTGGACTTTGCCGAGATCAATGGTCAGGAGGCAGTAAAGCGCGCAGTGGAGGTGGCGGCAGCAGGATTTCATCACATGCTGATGATCGGACCGCCCGGCTCAGGTAAGACCATGATCGCCAAGCGGATTCCAACGATTTTGCCAGATTTGTCCATGGAGGAATGTCTGGAGGTTTCCACAATCTACAGTGTGGCGGGCCAGCTTGGCGGCGGTGCCCTGATAACCAAACGTCCCTTTCTCGCTCCGCATCATACCATTTCGGAGCAGGCGCTCGCAGGCGGTGGCAGGATTCCCAGACCCGGTGTGATCTCACTTGCCCACAGGGGCGTTCTTTTTATGGACGAGCTGCCAGAGTTTCGCCACAATACGATAGAAATACTCAGACAGCCCCTTGAGGACAAGCAGATTCATATCGCCAGAACCAATGGCAGTTTTGTCTATCCAGCCGATTTTATGCTGGTGGCAGCGATGAATCCCTGTCCGTGCGGTTATTTTCCAGACAGAAGCCGCTGCAATTGTTCGGAGGCAGAGATCAAAAGATATCTGTCCAAAGTATCCGGGCCCATACTGGACAGGATCGATGTGGTGACAGAGGCGCCGCGGGTGGATATCCGCCAGCTCTCTGCCGCAGGAGGGCAGAATGAGTGCAGCAAGGATATAAAAGCGCGTATTATGGAGGCGCGGGCGCGCCAGAACCGGCGCTATCAGGGGACAGGCTACCGTTTTAACGCAGAGCTGGGCGCAGGCGATATCAGGACTTTCTGCAAGCTGGACACAGACGGGCAGGCAATGATGGAGGATATATTTACCATAATGAATTTGTCGGCGCGTGCATATCATAAAATTATCAAGGTGGCAAGGACGATAGCAGATTTGGAGGGGAAGGACGATATCCAGCCAGAGCACATCAGCGAGGCGGTATGTTACAGAAGGAATGACAGGAAGTACTGGGGGTAAAAACAATAAATAATAATGAAGCGTTAGCACAAAAAGTCTATGCCTGCTGGCTCGATACGATCTACTGGATATCCAGCCAGACAAAGTACAAGCTTCTGGACACCGCAGGAAGTGTTCAGGAGATCTACCACATGGATGAAACAGACGTGGCAGCCGTCATGGGACAGCGGGGATGTGAGCGGTTTCTACAGCACAGAGCGCGCTATAAGCCGGGCAAAGTGTGGAATTTTCTTGTGCAGAACGGCATTTCCTACACGTATTGTCAGGAAGCAGATTTTCCCAAAAAACTCACAGAGATTCCAGACCCGCCCTTTGGCATTTTCTATAAAGGAAGGCTTCCAGATGATACAGTGCCTGCGGTAGCGGTGATTGGCGCGAGAAAATGCAGTGCATATGGCAGATGTATGGCAGAGCAGTTTGCCGCGGGATTTGCAGCGCGCGGCATCAATGTCATCAGCGGTATGGCGATGGGGATCGACGGCATCAGCCAGAGTGCCGCGCTGAAGGCGGGCGGCAGTTCGTATGCCGTCTTAGGAGGCGGTGTGGATGTCGTGTATCCGAGAACGAATGAGACGCTTTACACGCGCCTTGTCGAACAGGGCGGAGTCTTATCGGAATATCCGCCGCAGATGGCGCCAAGACCCAGCCTGTTTCCGCCAAGAAACCGCATTATCAGTGCATTGTCTGATGTGGTGCTTGTCGTGGAGGCGCGCGAACAGAGCGGGACACTGATCACAGTGGACATGGCACTAGAACAAGGGCGGGAGGTTTACGCGATACCGGGCAGATGCACGGACAGCCTCAGCATGGGCTGCAACCGCCTGCTGCGTCAGGGCGCTGCTGTTGCGACTGCGCCGGAGGATATTATCGAAGCTCTGTGCTGGGAAAATCATCTGGCAAAACCGCCTGATAGCAGTCCGCAGGCGATAAAGCTCTCCCCCGCAGCACAGGAAGTTTATGCGATCCTGCACGCGCTGCCGTCCACGCAGGATGAGATTGTCACGAAACTTAGAGCGCAGAAAAGCATCTGTACGGTACCGCAGATTTGTCAGGGGCTTGTGGAATTGGAACTAAAAGGTCTCGCGGCGTGCCAAAACGGACAGTACAGAAGGAGCTGCGGTTTGTAAGGTGTTTTAAAAATATTTGGCAGATTTACAAAAAATTTACTTGCCACCGTTAGAAATTTGGGTTATAGTGGTGAACGTAAGTCAAACTATATAGGAGTGGTCAAGGGGTAAGGTATGGCAAAGTATTTAGTAATCGTAGAATCACCGGCGAAGGTGAAGACAATCAAAAAATTTCTGGGTGCAAACTACGAAGTGATGGCGAGCAACGGACATGTGCGTGACATGCCTAAGAGCCAGCTGGGCTTTGATGCAGAGAATGATTATGAACCCAAATATATAACAATCCGCGGGAAGGGAGATATCCTTGCAAAGCTGCGCAAGGAAGTGAAAAAAGCAGATAAAATCTATCTCGCAACAGACCCTGACCGTGAGGGAGAGGCGATTTCATGGCATTTGTATATCGCTTTGAAACTTGAGGACAAAAAGGTATACCGCATTACCTTCAACGAAATTACGAAAAATGCAGTCAAGGAGTCCTTCAAAAATCCAAGAGAGATTGATATGAGTCTCGTGGATGCACAGCAGGCGAGAAGAATGCTCGACAGAATGGTGGGATACCGCATCTCGCCGCTTTTGTGGGCAAAGATCAAGAGAGGGCTCAGCGCGGGAAGAGTGCAGTCAGTCGCACTGCGCATTATCTGTGACCGCGAAGATGAGATCAACGCGTTTATTCCAGAGGAGTATTGGACGCTCGATGCGTCACTCAAAATAAAGGGCGAGAAGAAACCGCTTGTGGCAAAATATCACGGTATCGGTGACAGAAAGGCGGAGATCTCCTCCAAAGAAGAGATGGACAAAATCTTAAAGGAGCTTGAAAATGCACCGTTTGCGGTGACAGATATCAAGAAGGGAGAGCGCATCAAGAAGGCACCGCTGCCCTTTATCACCTCGACACTACAGCAGGAGGCAAGCAAGGCACTGAATTTCTCCACTCAGAAAACCATGCGTCTAGCGCAGCAGCTCTATGAAGGCGTAGAGTTGAAAGGACAGGGCACAGTCGGTCTCATTACTTATTTAAGAACGGATTCCACCAGAGTTTCTGACGAGGCAGTGACCGCGTCCAAGGATTATATCACGAAAAATTACGGCGCGGAATATGCGGCGGACATCGTGGCGGAAAAGAAAAAAGACCAGAAGATACAGGATGCCCACGAGGCAATCCGTCCGACAGACATCAGCAATACACCGGCAAGTCTCAAAGAATCTTTGAGCCGGGACCAGTTTCGGCTCTACCAGCTCATATGGAAGCGGTTTACGGCAAGCCGCATGACACCGGCAAAGTATGAGACGACCTCTGTAAAGATCGACGCAAAGGGACACCGCTTTACTGTGTCCGCATCAAAACTGGTTTTTGATGGATTTATGAGCGTGTACAAGGAAGCCGACGAGGAGAAGGCAGAGGCAAATACGCTGGTGAAGGATATCACCAAGGACACCGTGCTGACGCTCGAATCATTTGATCCCAAACAGCACTTCACACAGCCGCCCGCACACTATACAGAGGCGTCTCTTGTCAGGGCGCTTGAGGAGCTAGGCATCGGGCGTCCAAGTACCTATGCGCCGACCATCACAACCATTCTGGCGCGGCGGTATGTCGTCAAGGAGGATAAGAACCTCTATGTATCAGAGCTTGGCGAAGTCGTGAACAGTATGATGAAGGATGCGTTCTCGTCGATTGTGGATGTGAACTTTACAGCAAATCTTGAGGCGCTGCTCGACAAGGTGGAGGACGGTGCGATGAACTGGAAGACCGTCGTGTCAAACTTTTATCCAGATCTGGACGAGGCCGTCAAGAAGGCGGAGAAGGAGCTTGATGAGGTAGAGATCGCAGATGAAGTGTCCGATGAGCTGTGTGACGTGTGCGGCAGAAATATGGTGATCAAGTACGGGCCGCACGGCAAATTTCTTGCCTGTCCGGGCTTCCCGGAATGCCGCAACACGAAGCCCTATTTTGAGAAAATTGGTGTGGCTTGTCCAAAATGCGGCAAGGAGGTCGTGATCAGAAAGACCAAAAAGGGCAGAAAGTATTACGGATGCGAAGCGATACCGGAGTGTGATTTTATGGTATGGCAGAAGCCTTCCAAAGAAAAGTGTGAGCGGTGCGGCGGTATTATGCTCATCAAGGGAAACAAGCTGGTCTGCGCTGACGAGCAGTGTGGTTTTGTGAAAAAAGTTGACTGAAAATTTTATGGCAAGGATTCAAATGTAGTGAATTATAGTTCACTGATAAAAAATTAGGGAAATTGTAAAGTATTCTTGAATTATTGAGCGGAGCTATTGAAAAATAAATTTTCCTGTGATAAACTTCTAAATGTATATATTATGTATATAAATGGATTCTGTGCGGAAGATCAAAGAACAGAAGGACATGGAGGTTTACTATGGGTAGCGTACAACTGTTGGACAAAACAAGAAAAATCGGAAAACTTTTACACAATAATAATTCCAGTAAAGTAGTTTTTAGTGATATCTGCAAGGTAATCCGGGATATTGTGAACTCAAATGTGTTAGTGATCAGCAAAAAGGGCAAGGTTTTAGGCGTAGGAAACTGTGAGAGCGTGGACGAGTTAAAAGAGCTTGTCGAGGAGGATGTCGGCGGATTTATCGATCCCATGCTCAATGAGCGGCTTCTGGGCGTACTCTCTACAAAGGAAAATGTGAATCTGGCAACACTTGGTTTCGAGAGCCCAGACATACGGAAATATCAGGCAGTCATCACGCCGATTGAGATTGCGGGCGAGCGTCTGGGGACATTGTTCATCTATAAATGCAATGAGCAGTATGATATTGATGATATTATTTTGTGTGAGTACGGTGTGACGGTGGTCGGTCTTGAGATGCTCCGTGCGGTGAGTGAGGAGAATGCGGAGGAGAGCCGCAAGATTGCGGTGGTGAAGTCTGCGATTTCCACGCTGTCCTTCTCGGAGATGGAGGCGATCACACACATTTTTGATGAGCTGAACGGTACAGAGGGAATCCTCGTTGCCAGCAAGATTGCAGACCGCGTGGGCATCACGAGGAGCGTGATTGTCAATGCGCTGCGCAAGTTTGAGAGCGCAGGCGTGATCGAGTCGCGTTCATCGGGCATGAAGGGGACATATATCAAGGTGTTGAATGATGTGGTGTTCGAGGAAGTGGATGCACTCAAACGGCAGCTCAACAAATAAATTGGTGAAACAATATAAAAAATATAAACAAAAGATCTATCTCGAAAAAGATAGGTCTTTTTTATGTTTGAAAGGCACAAAACAGCGAATTTACATAATAAACTGACGTAAATTCACATAATATTACAAAATAATGAAAAAAATACTTGAAATATTCTGAAAATAAACTATAATAGAGTAAGAAAGGTAATATATTATGTAAATTCATTATGGCAATGATGAACTGCATGGGAGTAGATCTGAAGAAGAAGGAGGAGTATGAATGTTAAATAATTCAGGTGTGTTTGATTACATTAACGCATTGGGAACTTCACTGGATGCAACAGCGGTGAGAAATAATATTATCAACAACAACATTGCAAATGTGAATACCCCCAATTATAAGCGAAAGGACATTCGCTTTGAGACAGAGTTGAAACATGCTTTTGCCAGAGCAGGTGAGGAGACAGTGGATGCGAGAGTCAAGAATCTTGATCTGGACGCGCTCGACCCACAGATTTATACAGATTATGAGGAGCTTTCTTACCGGTATGATGGCAACAATGTGAGCATCCAGAATGAGCTGGGCATTCTTGCAAAGAACCAGACAAAGTATAACGGATTGCAGGAGCTGGTGAACCAGAACTTCAAACAGCTCATGTCCGTGATGAAGTAGGAGGAATGAGCGATGGGAATTTTTGACTCGTTTGATATCAGTGCATCGGGAATGTCCGCAGAGCAGTACCGCATGGATATCATCTCACAGAATATGGCAAATGCACATACGACAAGAACAGAGGATGGCACACCGTATGTCAGAAAGGTTGTCACCTTTCAGGAAAAGACAAATACAAAAGAGAGAAACTTTAAGCATATGCTGGATACCGCATTTAGCAATCTGAGCGGCAGGCCGCTTGGCAGCACCAACTCTGCGAGACTTTCAAGTCCGGGCTCTGGTGTCAAGATCGGCGGACTCTACGAGGATACTTGGACAGAGGAAGTGATGGCGTATGACCCAGAGCATCCAGATGCGGACGAAAATGGTTATGTGCATTATCCGAATGTCAACGTTATCACAGAGATGACAAACATGATTGATGCAAGCCGCGGATATGAGGCAAACCAAGCAGCATTTGAGGCGACAAAAGCAATGGCGAACAAAGGTTTGGAAATGAATTTCTAGGAAATATAGGGGAGTTTAGGGGGAAGAACACATGACGATAACATCGGCAAATGATATCAACAGATTGTATAATGTAAATTCGGACGCAGTCAGAAACAGTCTGTACAGCGCAGCAGCAGACAGCGCTGAACAAAAAAATGAGAATCTATTCGGTTCCATCCTTGATGCGGCAGTGAACAATATCAATGATACCAACAATCTGCTCTCGACACAGGAGAACGAGGAATTGAAATGGATGATGGGCATCTCAGAAAATACACACGACCTTACGATTGCCGTAGGAAAAGCGCAGACAGCGCTCAACTACACAGTCGCAGTCAGGGATAAGCTCCTTGAAGCATATAAGGAAATTATGCAGATGCAGATTTAAGTTACTGTTTACTGGAGGAGTGAACAATAACCGGTTTAATAAACTGATTGAAAAGAGTAAAGGATTACGCTGGGGAAGATTTGGGAGAAGGAGATACTTGATATGGTTGACAAGGTAATGGATTTTGGGAAAAAGCTATTTGAGCGAATTAAAGAGTGGTGGAATAAGTTTCAGCCAAAGCAGAAGACACTGATTATCGGCGTTATGGTGGTGATTCTGCTTGCCATCGCAATACTGGTGGCGGTACTTACTAGAAAGCAGTATGTGAAGGATTTTGTTGTGTGTGAGTCCACAAAAGAGGCATCTTCTGTCAAGGAGCTGCTCGATGGGCAGGGCATCCTGTACAATATATCATCAGACGGACTCCGTTTTGATGTACTGGAATCACAGCAGTCCGATGCAAACCTGCTGCTTGGCGCAAATAACATACCGACAGCGGCATACACCATTGATGATGTGCTGAACGGAAGTTTCTCTACGACAGAGGCAGATAAGCAGAAGCGCTATAAACTCTATCTCGAGACACAGATCGAGGAAGACATCAAGAACATGAAGGCAGTCAAGACAGCTTCCTGCCAGTTGACAATTCCTGACGACAATGGCACGCTTATCGCACAGAACCTTGAGACTTACGCAAGTATTTTTGTCGAACTTGAAGATGGCGCAAACTTTACAGAAGAGAATGCGGCAGCGATCGCAAGAATGGTTGCGACAGGACTTGGAAACGCGACGACAGACAATGTGGCAATCACAGATACAAACGGAAAGACATGGTTCCCGGTTGAGCAGACTTACTCCTCGATCGAGAAAGCAGACAATATGATGATGCTCAAGCAGGAGGCGGAGAGCCTGATCAAGAGCGAAGTAAGACAGGTGCTTTTTGGCACAAACCAGTTCAACCAGATAGAGGTTGCAATCAACGCTGCGATGGATTTCTCACAGAAGAAGATCACACGGCACAATTATTCCACACCGGATGCAAACCATGAACAGGGACTGCTCGCAAGCGAGGAGGTATACCAGTCCAATGCCAGCGACGGCGTGGGCGGCGTGCCCGGCACAGATTCCAACTCTGAGACAGACATGATGATCAGCGAGCAGGAAGGCACGAACAGCAGCAGCTATGAGAGAAAGAGCAAATATCTTCCAAATGAGGAAATTATCGAGGAGATCGGTGCGACAGGAACTGTTGTGTACAGTGACAGTACCGTGTCCGTGGCAGCAGTCAGATACAAAGTCGTGCGCGAGGAGGATGTGAGACTTCAGGGACTGCTTGACGGAATCACATGGGAAGAGTATAAACTTGCAAACAATGAGAAGACAAAACTTGAAGTGGATGAAGATTTTGTCAGCATGGTGGCAAATGCCACAGGGATTCCGTCAAAGAATGTAAGCTTTGTAGCATTCGAGGAAGTACAGTTTATCGACGAGATGACGGAGCCTGTAGTAGTAAAAGATATCGTACAGATTGTATTAATCATCATTATTCTTGCACTTCTGGCATTTGTGGTAATCATGAGCCTGAGAACCAAGAAAGAAGTCGAGGAAGAGGAAGAGCTTGCAGTGGAGGATTTGCTGCAATCCAATGTAGAAGAGCTTGAGGGCATCGAGACAGAGCAGAAGTCCGAAGCGAGAAAACTGATAGAAAACTTTGTCGAGGAAAATCCAGAAGCAGTCGCTACGCTTTTGCGAAATTGGCTTGATGAGGATTGGGGGTAACTTTTAATGGCTAGTAATGAGGAGTTAAAGGGAATACAGAAAGCGGCAATCTTACTGATTGCCCTTGGACCTGAGAAATCTTCCCTGATATTTAAACATTTAAAGGAAGAGGAAATCGAGGACCTCACACTTGAAATTGCGAATACCAAAAGCGTTACACCACAAGTTAAAGAGAAAGTCATCAACGAGTTTTATGAGGTCTGTCTGGCACAGCAGTACATAGCAGAGGGCGGTATCGGTTATGCCAAGGAGCTTCTGGAGAAGGCGCTTGGCGCAGACAAGGCGATGGACGTCATCGGAAAGCTGACTGCATCTTTGCAGGTAAAACCGTTCGAGTTCGTCAAAAAGACCGACGCGTCACAGCTTTTGAACTTTATACAGGATGAGCATCCTCAGACAATCGCTCTTATTCTCTCCTATCTGTCAGCAGGGCAGGCGGCGACCATCCTCGGCGCGCTCGTGCCAGAGAAGCAGGCAGAGGTTGCGAGGCGAATCGCGACGATGGACAGAACAAGCCCGGATGTCATCAAGGAAGTGGAGCGTGTGCTCGAGTCAAAACTGTCATCGCTTGTCAATCAGGATTACACGATTATCGGCGGCGTGGACGCAGTGGTAGAGATCTTGAACACAGTAGACAGAGGAACAGAGAAGCATATCATGGAGACCCTCGAAGTCGAAGAGCCAGAGCTTGCAGACGAGATCAGAAAGAAGATGTTCGTATTCGAAGATATCCTGCTGCTCGACGACCGTGCAATCCAGCGTGTGCTCAGGGATGTTGACAACAACGACCTTGCCATCGCATGCAAAGGCTCGACAGAGGAAGTGCAGAATGCGATCTTCAGCAACATGTCAAAGCGTCTTGCTGAGATGATCAGAGAAGATATGGAATTTATGGGTCCTGTCAGAATGAAGGACGTTGAAGAAGCACAGCAGAAGATTGTAAATATTATCAGAAAGCTTGAGGATTCTGCGGAGATCGTTATTTCAAGAGGCGGAGGTGACGAGATTGTTGTCTAATGGCGGCGGCATATTGAAATCAGGCTGGGTGAAAGTGGACCCAGCCAACACAAGGATTATAGATACCAACGCAAGAGCAGAGGCAAGACTTCGGGAAATGGCAGTAGAGCTCGCAAGAGAGTGCGGCGAGGAACCTGATTTTGCAGATGGTTTCACACAGGGAATCAGCGCCGTGGAAGTGTCCCAGCTCATCCGGGAAGGCGGAGAGAATATCATCGGAGAAAATCAGGGCTTTGACACAGAACCTGCCTTTGAGGACAACAGTTTCGCGCCGCAGCCCGGCCCCATGCAGGAGGAGCTGATCGCAGATGCGCAGGCACAGATCGAACAGATGCGGGAGGAAGCACTCGCAGAGATCGAGCAGGTAAAGGCGCAGGCACTCGAGGAGGCGCGCAGCCAAGGATATCAGGAAGGTTTTGAACAGGGGCAGAACGACGGCTTTGCACAGGGACACCGCGACGGGTTAAACAGCGTGGCGGAGGAGCGCAGGCAGGTACATACAGAGGCGGAGCAGAAGATGGCGGCGCTCGAGGAGGAATACCAGCAGAAGATCAAAGAATTAGAGCCGGTATTTATCAGTACACTGACAGGCATTTATGAGCATATTTTCCATGTGAACCTCAAAAATTCAAGAGAACTTATCGTCTATCTGATTCAGAATACAATGCGCAATATTGAGACGGGCAGCACCTATCTAATCCATGTTTCAAAAGAGGATTATCCTTTTGCGAGTATGCAGAAAAGAGAGCTGATCAAGGGAACAAATATTGCAATTGAAAATGTAGAACTTCTCGAGGACGTCACGCTCGGCAAAAATGAGTGTATGATAGAAACCGGGAACGGCGTGTTTGACTGTAGTCTGGGGACACAGCTAGAGGCGCTGAACGAGGAATTAAGGCTTTTGTCCTACGAGCCATAAAAGGGGTTGGAACATGGAAAGTTGTATTTCCTTTGACAAATATAAGACAGTATTAAATAAAAGTTTTTTTAAGAAGCTTGGCAAGGTGGAAAATGTCGTAGGACTCACAATCGAGTCCTCCGGGCCTGATGCAAAGCTTGGTGATATGTGCAAGATTTACACAGATGCGGAGAAGCAGCATGGGATTCTGGCAGAAGTCGTTGGCTTCAAGGACAAAAAGACGCTGCTCATGCCCTATGAGGATACAGAGGGCATCGGACTGGGCTGCATCGTCGAAAATATGAATTATCCGCTGAGTGTGTCGGTGGGCGACAGCTTGCTTGGCAAAACGCTCGATGGGCTGGGCAGATGCATTGACGGCTTCGTGCCCGAGCCGACGACCGTTAAGCGCTATCCGCTCGAGGCGATGCCGCCTGACCCGATGAGCCGAACGATTATCAGCGAGGTGCTGCCGCTTGGCGTAAAGGCAGTAGACGGGCTGATCACGGTTGGAAAAGGGCAGCGTATCGGCATATTTGCCGGCTCTGGTGTAGGAAAATCGACGCTTATGGGTATGTTTGCGAGAAATACCAAAGCAGATATCAATGTGATCGCACTGATTGGAGAGCGCGGCCGTGAGGTGCGGGAATTTATCGAGCGCGATCTGGGCGAGGAGGGTATGCGGCGTTCTATCGTCGTGGTGGCGACCTCGGACAGACCTGCACTTGAGCGGAATAAGGCGGCAAAGACCGCGACGGCGATCGCAGAGTATTTCCGCGATCAGGGGAAAGATGTGCTCTTGATGATGGACTCTCTGACACGTTTTTCGATGGCGCAAAGAGAGATCGGTCTGGCGACAGGAGAGCCGCCGGTGACAAGAGGATATCCGCCCAGCGTGTACTCAGAGATGCCCAAACTCCTTGAGCGCGCAGGGTGTTCTGAGAGCGGCTCGATCACGGGGCTGTATACCGTTCTGGTAGAAGGTGAGGATTTCAATGAGCCGATCACAGATACGGCGAGAAGTATTCTCGACGGGCATATTATGCTGACGAGAAAGCTTGCCAACAGAAACCATTACCCGGCAGTAGATGTGCTGCAAAGTATTTCGAGATGTATGTCGATGATCGCGTCAAGAGAGCACAAGGCAGCAGCAGGAAAACTAAAAAATATCATGGCTACGTACAATGAGGCAGAAGATTTGATCAATATCGGGGCATACAAGAGGGGAAGCAATCCGAATATTGACCGTGCGATCAACAAGATTGATGAGGTCAATCAATACTTGCTGCAGGATACAGACGCAAAATTCACGTTTGAGGAATCCGTAGAACAGTTAGAGGCAATGTTTCAGGAGTAGCAGTTTTAGGTAAAAGGGTGGTAAGCGTATGGCAGTTTTTCGTTATAAAATGCAGGGGATTCTCGATATCAAGGAGAAGCTGGAGGACAAGGCAAAGCAGGAGTTTGCAGAGGCAAACATGCGGCTGGATGCAGAGAAAAAGAAGCTGGATGAATTTCACGCAAGAAAGCTTTATTATATGCAGGAGGGCGTAAAACTCCGCACAGAGCTGATTGATGTGCGCAAGATCCGTGAGAACAAGATGGCAGTCCTCAAGATGGACGAATACATCGCAGATCAGATGAAAGAAGTAGCGCGCGCTGCGAAGCTGGTGGAGAAGGCAAGAGCGGCATTGCAGGAGTTAATGCAGGAGCGCAAGGCGCATGAGAAGCTCAAGGAGAATGCGTTTGAGGAGTTTATGAAGGATGAACTGGCAGCAGAGAGCAAAGAGATCGACCAGCTTACCTCATATACATATGGACAGAAACTGATGGAAGAACAACAGAGCGTGAGAAATTAGGGAAAGGCATGGTTAAAGCAATATGGCACGTAAGGACGAAAATTTAAGCCCCGACGCACCGGAGATGCAGTTAAAACAGCTAAGAGAGAGTCAGAAGGCTTTTAAGAAAGAACAGAAAAATCAGCGGAAGGAAGCCAAGAAACGCGCGAAGGAGCTGGAAAATCAGGAGCGGGAATTAGATGAACAGATTGATGGAACCAATGCTTCGGTGGTGGTAGTCACCCTGTTTATCATCGTGATCTGGCTTGGAATCTTATGCCTGCTGGTCAAGATGGACGTCGGCGGGTTTGGCTCGAACGTACTGACACCGATGCTGAAGGACATACCAGTGATTAACAAGATTCTTCCTACAGAGAATGGATTAGAGTCGCCCAAAGAGAAAGCATACGGCGGCTACAACAGCATCAAGGACGCCGTGGACTATGCGTCAGAGCTGGAGAAAAAATTAGAGCAGGCACAGAGTACGAACACAGCATATTCAGAACAGATTGAGGTGCTCAAAGCGGAGGTAAAACGCTTGCAGACCTTCGAGGACAATCAAGTGAACTTCCAGCGCATCAAAGAACAATTCTATGAAGAAGTGGTCTATGCAGACAATGGGCCGGGTGCAGAGGAATACCGTGCGTATTATGAGGAGATGGACCCTACTACAGCCGAGGCGCTGTACAAACAGGTGATTCAGGAGGAAGCGGTCAACAATAAAATGAAGGATTATGTGGCGACCTACAGCAACATGGACGCAAAGAAGGCAGCGGGCATACTCGGCGCCATGACAGATAATCTTGACTTGGCGGCAAACATTCTCATGAACCTGCCGGCATCGACAAGAGGCGCAATCATGGGCGAGATGGATGCAGCAGTGGCAGCAAGAATTTCCAGAATTATGAATCCGGGAAATTAAAAACAATTACTAAAGTTTTCTGACAATTTACCGATATATGTTATGAGATTATGTAACTATAGATTTTATACATAATATTCGCACTTTGAAAATTAAAGAGAGGAGGAAGGAAAAGGAATGACAACGACGGAAACAACCGTAAAAAACGCGTTTTTCAATGGTAAACCTGCGGCAAAACCAGCAGACACAAAAAAAGCAGATGACCAGACAAAAGCGCAGAGCTTTGGCGATGTGCTGGGAAAGACAGCACAAAAGTTCGAAGCACCCAAGCAGACAACACAGGCAGTCACAAACACCGAAAAGCCCAAGACACAGCAGCCAGACAAAAAGAACTTTGAGGAGTCTCAGAAGGATACCACCGTAAAAAATACGGAGGAGAAGCCTGCAACTGTGAAGGAGAAAGCAGATACTCCGGCAGAGTCCATTGAAGATGCAGCAGGGGAAGCCGCAGAGACAACACAGGCAGAAGAACCAGTTGATGAAATGACCGCCGATGAGATTGCCAATGCACTTGAGCAGATCATCGGACAAATCAAAGAGATTTTAGGCATCACAGACGAGGAACTGCGAAGTGGCATGGAGGCGCTGGATTTACAGCCCTGCGACCTGTTAAACATCGACAACATGGCACAGCTTGTGACAGCGATCTCAGGTAAAGATTCATCACTCAGCCTGATTGCAGATGAAGGACTCTATGCTGCGTTGCAGGAAATCACCGAGATGGTGGGCGTACAGGTGGAAAATCTGATGGAGAACACCGGATTGACCAGCAGTGAGCTTGAGGCAGTCCTGCAAAAATTACAAGAGCTGGAGAGCCAGAACCTTGAGAACCAAATTCAGGAGGCAGAGATACTTCCCGCAGATGAGCCAAAGGACATCACAGCAGCGGTGGAGGACGGTCAGGAAACCAGCGATCCGGTGATGATCGTGGAGGACAATACCAAATCCGATGAGAAGGCAGCAAAACAAAATGATGCACTGCCGGAAAATGAACACGAGCAGACAACGGAAACCGCAAACCAGCAGACACAGAATACTGGCCGCGAATCAAAGGAAAGCGATGGCAGGGAGTCCAAAGAGTATGGACAGCAGGGCAGCGCACAGAATTTCCAGAATAACATGAACGAGGTTTCGAACACAGCCGTGTCAGAGGGCGTCGGGAAGTTTACTTCGGAGAACACAGAGAGCATCATGCGGCAGATTGCCGACATGGTCAAGATTGTCAAAAATGAAAATCTGACAGAGATGGAGTTACAACTGCATCCCGCCAGTCTTGGAACCGTCAATGTATCGCTGACAACAAAGGGCGGCGTCGTGACAGCAGAGTTTACGACACAGAACGAGGCAGTGAAGGCGGCAATCGAGGCACAGGCATCACAGCTCAGGGCAAATCTTGAGGAACAGGGTGTCAAAATCGAGGCGATCGAGGTATCGGTGGAAAGTCACCAGATGGAGCGCAATCTTGACAAAAATGGTCAGGACCAGCAGAGACAGTCGCAGGAGCAGGAGACACAGCGTATTCAGGGAATGCGCAGACGCAGCAGCATCAATCTCAGGGCATTTGCCAACGGGGAGGAACTAGAAGGCGAGATGCAGGGAGCAGATGACGCGACAAGGATTGCGATGGAAATCATGGCAGCAAACGGAAATACAATGGATTTACTAGCATAATATGAAAAGTGAAAAAGAAAAAAGAGAGGTGAACGTATGGGAAGTTTAATCGCGCCAATCGGTGAGGATGGCAAATTACAGACACATACCGCATCGGGGGATTCCCTCAAGAAAAATGCAAAAAATAAAAATGCAGTGGACAGTGACATGTTCCTGACGCTTCTGGTAGCCGAGATGCAGAATCAGGATCCATTAGAGCCTACGAGCAACACAGAGTGGGTATCGCAGTATGCGACCTTCACACAGGTTCAGAAGATGGGCGAAGTGGCGGACGCAGTTGACGTGCTGCGGGCAAACAGCCTGATCGGCAAGGAAGTACTGATGACAACAACGAGCGAGAGCACCGGAGAGGTGAACACGATACAGGGTATCGTTGACTACGTTGTGATGGAGGAAGGCAAGCCGCTCCTTGTAATCAATGACGCGAAGTATTCACTCAGCGATCTCGATACGATTGTCAGCACAGAATACTCTCAGGCACATGAGAAGTACAGCACACTCAAGGGCATGATCGACGCGCTGCCGAATGTGGCATACGCAGATGACACCTACAAGAACGTTATACAGGGTGCGCTTGATTACTACAACACGATGAACGACTATGAGAAGAACTATATGGAAGTCTATGGTCATGACCAGATGGAGAAGCTCACCGAATGGAAGCTCGAGCTTGAGAAGCTGGGTGTGAAATTCGAGGATACTTCAAAAGAAGATGGGAAGACTTCACTAGATGATATCTTGGACAGCTTTAACAACAAGATGAATGCGATTCTTGACAAACTCAGTACACTGACTGAAAATAAGACAGAGAAGCCAGACGGAGAGACTGAGGAGGACTCAGACAAGGAGCCAGAGGACGACAAGGACGAGACCGACAAGACAGAGAGTGCATAGCATCTTGAGAAAAAAAGCGTTATGGCGAGGAGGAATGCAGGATGAATATTAACAACAGTCAGTTCCTTTCCATTGAACAGCTACAAAATCAATATCTCAGGCAACAGAAGGTCAATTCAGAGAATAAAACGCCGCAGGGCATGAGCTTTGGCGAAATCCTCCACAAGCAGCAGTCTCAGGGGACGCAGGCGGCGGAAGCCGTGAGATTCTCAAAACATGCGGCAAACAGGCTGAGCGACAGGAAGATTGAACTGACCGACGAACAACTGGAAAGGTTGAATGACGGTACGAAGAAGGCAGGCCAAAAGGGAATCCGTGATTCTCTGGTACTTGTAGACCAGCTTGCATTTATCGTAAACACAAAGAGCAACACAGTCATCACTGCGATGGATCAGACAGAAGCAGACGAAAATATTTATACCAATATTGACGGAGCCGTGATTATCTAATACAGGATGTTGAGACTAAGCCGGACCTTTTAAGGAGGCTTCATAATCCCCGGAATGACGGATGGGGAAGATAATACAGACGGCAATATGATTTAGGAGGTCACTTAATTATGATGAGATCACTTTACTCTGGTGTATCAGGTCTGAGGACCCACCAGACAAGAATGGACGTTATCGGTAACAATATCGCAAACGTAAATACAACGGCATACAAGGCAAAGACCATGAACTTTTCCGATATGCTCTACCAGACGACACAGGCAGGCACAGGCGCAAATCCCAGAAATGGCACAGGCGGTACGAACCCCAGACAGATCGGTCTTGGTGTAAAGGGCGCAGCCATCAACACCAGCATCACACAGGAGGGCGCAAACCAGTCTACAGGAAATCCCTTTGATTTAAAGATCTCCGGCGAGGCGTTCTTCGTGGTAAGCGACGGTACAAGTACTTATTATACAAGAGACGGATCGTTTGACGTGGACGACTACGGAAACCTTGTTATGGCGAGCACAGGCTTTATTGTACAGGGCTGGGGCGTTGACAAAGAAGGCAATATCGTACAGGGTACAGTCGGACCACTGAATGTCACAGCGAGCAATGAGGCGCTTCCTGAAGCGACCAAAAATGGCAGAATTACAGGAATCATTGATTCGGAAGACACTACTAATCTTGAATCAAAGAACGGTTATCAGGTGACAATGGGTATTTACGATAATGCAGGTTATACGTATGACTTGAAGTTTGGTGTCTTGCCAGCAACAAACCCTGCCGCACAGAAGGAAAGAAAGATCACCAATACAGAGAATGTATATAAGATGCCGGCAACAATCTATCAGGCTGATATCTCTGAGATGAAGTTTACTTATAATGACAAGGAACTCGTGACGATTGACTCACCGGAAGTTACAGACCAGTTGATCAAGGATATCTGGGATGAAATACATGGCAAAACTTTTCCGAATACATTAACTACTGGCACGCATACATTTGGTGCAACAGACCAGATTAAAGTAAATTTAAAGAATTTCTTTGAGAATAATCCTGAATTAAAGGCAAAGGTTGACAGCTCAAGTGAACTGTTAAAGATGGAAGAGATTACAGTTGATTTCACAGGAAAAGTAGGATTTGTGGCAGACAATAAGACGGAATATCCTGTCAAGAAATCCACTGTAATTGATGAAGATGTTGTGAAGCTTTTATATGACGGACCTACTGCAAACGGAAGTTTTTCGTCTTATACTTTAAAGGGTGCAATGGCAGGCGCAGGCGGAACGGCAAGTGTTGTCGCTACAGCGCAAACTTATATTGATGATAAGGGCGAGAGTGTTACTGTCTATAAGTATGAAGTGAACGTAAACGGAACCAAATCAGAATTGCAGGTAACATCACAGCAGTCCGATGCGATGCAGAAGCTGTTGCAGCTCAAGATTGGAGAGGGAATCAGGAACCAGTATACGACGCAGGAAATGATTGCAGATACCAATAATGTCATACCGGGTGAATTTAAGATTAAGCTGTTGGGCATGACAGATTCAAATGGTAATGAGGTTAGTGAGATATCTAAGATTCTTGAAGAGAGCGAGTATACAGTGATGTATGATACAGGTACTGGTAAGTTTAAGTATGTGGGCTCTGACGGCAATGATTCCTTCACATTGAACCTGAGTACAATCAACGACAAGGGGAACTTCTCAAATCTGACAGTAGATATGTCTGGTACCAAGAATGTAGGAAATGAAAACAAATGTTCATTGAGCGGTAAGAAAACAGACGGATTTGCAGTCGGCAAGATGACAGGCGTTTCGATCGGTACAGATGGTCTGATTAAGGCACTGTACAGCAATGGCGTTCAGCAGAATCTTGGCCAGATTTGTGTTGGTTCATTTCCAAATGCAATGGGTCTTGAGAATGCAGGCGATAATCTCTATCAGGTAACAGCCAGTTCAGGAGATGTAGCGATAGGCGATATCAAAGCAGATGGTATCGGTGTTATCACCACAGGCGTACTCGAGATGTCAAACGTAGACCTCTCCCAGCAGTTTACAGATATGATTACAACCCAGAGAGGATTCCAAGCAAACAGCCGAATCATCACAACCTCTGACTCCTTACTTGAAGAACTTGTAAATCTCAAGAGATGATGATTCAAAATAGTCAATAATAAGAATAAACTGGACAGATTTTTTGTCCAGTTTATTTTTTTGTGAATGCGCAGGAGGGTATAGGGTGTTAGTTTTCCGTCAGGTTTTGCTGCAATTCCAGTATACGGGATTCTGGAAGTCTTGAATAAAGTATGATTTTAGATATCGGCATATTGTCTCTCAACATACTGATAGCCGTTTTCTCTCTCTCCGCTTCTCTAGCTTCTTCTCTAGCTTCTTCTTTTGATTCTTCAAGTTCTGATATCCATGCCATATACTCGCGCCTCCATTCTTTGTTTTCCCTTGCTTTTTCCACTTCTTTATACAATTTTTTCGTAAAATCACTCTGGGTTAATTCCTCTTTCAAGTATCCAAAAAAAGCCTTAATTTCTTCTGTCAGCTCTTTCGTATCACCATATGGATTTACAAATACTTATGTTGTCTCATCACCAAGTTCCAAATCTGTCATTTCCTTGCAGCGATTGGAAAAGGTATAGATTGGAAGGTTCTTGTCAAACGGATTATACATTTTGATTGTATCGTTTATAAAATCTGCTGTCAATATCCAGCAGAATATGAGATGGTGTAATTTTTTGTCCAGTTTATTTTTTATGAATTACGCTGTTCGTCTTTTCATAATCCCCGTTTTATGATATACTGTCAGTATGGATTGTATAAGTGAAAGAAAAGATTGGAAAATAATGAATTTTATATTGGTTACTGGAAAAAGAGGGGGAAAAGAATTTACGAAACTAGAAAGAGGATAAAAGTATGGATGAAAATATGAAATTAATTATGGCGGAATTTGCGAAACTGAATAATCGTCTGACGGGGATTGAAGATCAGATCACCAATCTTGGAGAACGAATGACGAGTCTTGAAGAGCGAACGACGAGTCTTGAAGAACGAATGACGAATCTTGAAGAACGAATGACGAGTCTTGAAGAACGAATGACGA
>ERZ779632.499-NODE-499-length-22325-cov-8.044589_pt1 | contig 22325 bp, 19 predicted proteins | sample MGYA00514194_ERZ779632 | MGnify/ENA primary metagenome ERZ779632 (study PRJEB29562, sample SAMEA4376704) | mouse gut metagenome | isolation source: Cecum | study: EMG produced TPA metagenomics assembly of the A DSS colitis mouse model was used to assess the...
CTTTATCGGGGCAGGCGGACTTGGCGCTGCAATTTACCGCGGCATCACCACTTACAATATGACGCTGACGGCGGCGGGTTCTGTGCTGATTGCGCTTTTGGCGCTTTTTAGCGACTGGTTGCTTGCCCGGGCGCAGAAGGCGGTGAACAGGAGGTACGGCATTGAATAAGGCGATTGAAATGCGAAACGTTTCGGCAGCCTATGGCGATAATGAGGTGCTGCGGCAAATTTCCCTTGCAGTGGATATGGGCGAGTTCCTTGTAATCATCGGCCCGTCGGGATGCGGAAAAACAACCCTTCTCAAACTGATTAACGGACTGGTAGTTCCCACAAAAGGCGAGGTTTTTGTGGCAGGGGAGCGATTGTCGGACTGCGATTTGACCGCACTGCGCAGAAAAATCGGTTATGCGGTACAGGGGGCAAAGCTGTTTCCTCATCTGACGGTGGAGGACAATATATGCTATGTGCCCTGTCTTGAAAGGAAAATGACAAAGGAGGAAAAGCAGGCGCTGACGGAAAAAATGCTGGCAATGACGGAATTGTCCCCGGAGCTGGCGTCCCGTTTTCCCAGTCAGCTTTCCGGCGGACAGAAACAGCGGGTGGGAATTGCCAGAGCTATGGCAGCCCAACCGGATATTCTGCTTATGGACGAGCCTTTTGGAGCAGTGGATGAGATCACGCGCCGGACGTTGCAGGAGGAACTTTCTGTATTACAGAAGAAAACGGGAATCACCATTGTGTTTATTACACATGATATAGAGGAAGCGTTCAACCTGGGGAGCCGTATTCTGATTATGAAGGACGGCGTAATCTGGCAGGAAGGCAAAAAAGAGGAACTGTTACATGCACCGAGAGACGGATTTGTCAGACAGTTGATCGGCGGCATGTAATTAAAGTTACGGAATGGAGGAAATAATGAAGAACATGAAAAAAGGAATGGCAGTATTGATCATAACAGGCATGGCTTTTGGCCTTTTTGCCTGCGGAAGGAAGGAGCCTGTTAAAATTGCATCAAAACCTATGACAGAACAGTATATTCTGACGGAAATGATTGCCCAGTTAATAGAAGAAGAAACGGACTATGAGGTGGAGATTACAAAAGGCGTAGGCGGCGGTACGACCAACATCCATCCGGCGTTAGTAAAAGGTGATTTTGATCTTTATCCGGAGTATACCAGATCCGCATGGTTAAATGTATTGAAGAAAGAGGAGATGGAGAAGGACGACGACAAGCTTTACGAAGCGCTTTTGACGGAGTATGATGCGATGGGACTGACGTGGACGGGCCTGTACGGTTTTTCCAATACCTACGGTCTGGCGGTCAGACAGGATACTGCGGAGCAGTACGGCCTTTCCTCCTATTCGGATCTGGCGGCGGCTTCGGGAGAGCTTGTTTTTGGCGGCAACCCGGACTACATTGAACTGGAAACGGGATATCCCAGACTCTGCGGCGCATATGGCATGCAGTTTCAGGATACCGTGCAGATGGAGATTGCCCTGAAATATGAGGCGTTAAAAAACGAAGAGGTGGACGTGATCAATGCGTTTACGACAGACGCCCAGCTTGCGGCAAATAATCTGGTTCTGCTTACGGACGATAACGTTTTCTTTGAAACTTATGACGCCGGAACCATTGTCAGAAAGGATGCGCTGGAAAAATATCCCAAGCTTCAGGGCGTTCTGGAGAAGATGAACGGACTGATCAGCGAGAGCGAAATGCAGCAGATGAATTATGAAGTGGAAGTAAACGGCAGGGAAGACAAGGATGTGGCAAGAGAGTTTTTGATGCAGAAAGGGCTTATTGGCAAGTAGCGTTTGTGCTGGACAGAAGTTGCCAGTTGTTTCCCGGCTCAAAGCTCATAAGGGAGGAAAAATGCAGGAGCATACAAGAAGGATATGGATGACGATAGTCGGCGTGCTGGTCTGCGGGTTCAGCGTGGGCATGTTTAACTTTTCCGTACTGGGGCTTGACCCGTTTCAGGTTTTTATCCATGGCATTTTTGAAATACTGCCGGAGGGCGCGCCAGGATTCGGCACGGTGTATGCGGCGATTAATCTGCTGATGCTGATTGTAATTTTTCTGGCGGATAAAAGTAAGATCGGTCTGGGTACGGTGATTAACATTTTTTTGCTTGGTTATGTGGTGGAGTATTCCTCTTTGCTCTTTGAGCGGCTGATACCGAATCCGTCCCTGCCTGTCAGGTTTGCTTTTCTTCTGCTTGGCATTGTGGTGATGTGTTTTTCTTCCTCCCTGTATTTTACGGCGGATATGGGGGTATCTACATATGACGCGGTTTCTCTGATTATTTCTGAAAAGAAGAAATGGAAGTTTCAGTTTTGCAGGATATCGTCGGATTTATTCTGCACAGTCGTAGGATTTGTATTTGGTGCGACAGTGGGAATCGGTACGGTGGTGACGGCCTTTTTTATGGGGCCGTTGATTGCGTTTTTTAATCGGACGGTGGCGGAGCCGATGCGGTATGGAAGGAAAAAGGAATTGATTGCGGAGAAAAAGACGGGATGCTATAATAGCAGTAAATGAATGGGGCACATCTGTTTATCCCCAAACCATGATTCTTATAAAATGAGAAAGGCGGTAAAACCTATGAATCCCGTATATGAAAAACTGTTAAGATGTTACGAGTGTTACAAATCCAAAGTTGATTTTGAGCCCAGGGTGGCAGTAGTGCTCGGCTCCGGTCTTGGTAATTTTGCCAGAACTGTGGATGTGAAGGCAGAGCTTCCCTACAGTGAGATCGAGGGCTTTCCTGTTTCCACAGTACCGGGACATGCCGGGAAATTTATTTTCGGCTATATCAATGAAATCCCCGTGGTGCTGATGCAGGGACGCGTACATTATTATGAAGGGTATCCGATTACGGACGTGGTGCTCCCTGCCCGTCTGATGAAAATGATGGGGGCAAAGATTCTGTTTTTGACCAATGCTTCCGGCGGGATCAATCCTGCGTTTCATGCGGGCAGCCTGATGCTGATCCGGGATCATATTTCCCTGTTTGCACCGAATCCCCTGATCGGTCCGAATATTGACGAGCTGGGAACAAGATTCCCCGATATGTCTCATGTGTATGATGAAGATTTGCAGGAAATTATTAGGGGCACGGCAAAGGAAAATGATATCGAACTGTTTGAGGGTGTTTATGCGCAGCTGACGGGTCCTTCTTTCGAGTCGCCGGCGGAAATTCAGATGCTCCATAAAATGGGGGCAAGCGCGGTCGGCATGAGTACTGTAGTGGAAGCCATAGCGGCTAACCATATGGGCATGAAAATCTGCGGCGTATCCTGTGTCAGCAATCTTGCGGCAGGCATGAACAGCGCGCCTCTGACTCATGAAGAAGTACAGGAAGCAGCCAATGCGGTAGCGCCGAAATTTGAAAAACTGCTGGTGGAATCCATTACGAAGTTTGGAAAAGTACTGTAAGAAACAAAAGCCTGCTTTGCAGGTTTTTTGTTTAAGGAATCGGTTCCTGACTGCTGGGGACATCCTCAAAAAGAAAGGAAAGAAAATATGAATTACAGATTTTACAATGCAAAAATACTGACCATAGAGACAACAGATATTATAGAAGGGGAACTTTGGGTGCAGGACGACAAAATTCTTTATGTGGGGGCGGGCGGTGATGCTGCGGATATTTGTCAGACCCTTTCCATAGAGAATATTCTCTGGGACAGGGAAATTGACTGTGAGGGAAATCTTCTGATGCCCGGATTTAAAAATGCGCACACTCATTCCGCCATGACATTTCTTCGTTCCCGTGCGGATGATCTGCCGCTTTCCGACTGGTTGAATAATCAGGTATTTCCGATGGAGGCGAAGCTTGACGGTGAGATGATTTACCATCTCACCAGGCTGGCGGTGCTGGAATACCTGACCAGTGGAATCACTTCCATTTTTGATATGTATCTGACGCCGGAAACCACCGCAAAGGCCTGTGTGGAGATGGGGATGCGCTGCGTCCAGGTAAGCGGCGCGAGCGGGCAGGAAGGATTTGAGGATTCTCTTGCGCAGATGGAGGAGCGGTATCATTCCCTGAATCGGTTGGATCCTCTGCACTCCTATTTTATCGGATTTCACGCTGAGTATACCTGCTCCAGGGCGCTTCTTGAACAGGTGGCAGCCATGGCGCATAAGTATCAGGCGCCGGTGTTCACTCATCTTGCGGAAACCAGATCGGAGACAGAAGGATGCAGGGAGCGTTACGGGATGTCTCCCGCGAAGCTGTTGGATTCCCTTGGCATGTTTGATTATGGCGGAGGCAGTTATCACTGCGTCTGGATGGATGAGGAAGACATGGAAATCTTTCAGCGAAGAAATTTAAGCGTGGTGACAAACCCCGGCTCCAATACCAAACTTGCCAGCGGCATTGCGCCGATATCCGATTATCTGAAACGGGGAATCAATGTGGCAATCGGCACGGACGGCCCTGCCAGCAACAACTGTCTTGACATGTTTCGGGAAATGTTTTTGGTTACGGGACTTGCAAAACTGCGGGAGCAGGATGCGGCGGCAGTGGACGCGCTGGAGGTTCTGAAAATGGCTACGGTAAACGGCGCGAAAGCCATGAACCTGCCGGATGCGGATGTACTGGCGAAAGGAAAACAGGCGGATATTATTATGATAGACCTGCGGCAGCCCAATATGCAGCCGGTCAATAACATTCCGAAAAATCTTGTTTACAGCGGCAGCAAACAAAATGTAAAAATGACGATGATCCGTGGGAAGATCCTGTATGAGAACGGACAGTTTACAAAAGCGTACGATGTGGAAGAAATCTATAGAAAGGCAAACGAGATTGTAACAGGTCTTGGCTGAGAATGGACGCTTTGTTTTTTGCAGGCATGATTGTCCTTTTAATCGTGCTTTTCATGGGAATTGAGTACAGAAATAACAGGAGTTTTCAAAAAAGGACTCTCGAAAAAATATATCAGGGGTATGGCCGGGGATGTGAACGGAAGTATGGCGTAGAGGAAATGAGCCATATCAGCATGTATTATCGGAAACATCAGACGGATGGACAGATCGACGATATTACATGGAACGATCTGCATATGGACGAGCTGTATCAGCAGATCAATACCTCTTTAAGCGCGGCCGGGGACGAATATCTATACTACAGACTGCGGACGCCGATTGGCGAGGAATCCCAGATCATGAAGGAAGAGACATTAATTTGTCTTTTCATGGAAGAAGAGGAAGAACGGCACAGCGTACAGAGGGTGTTTTACCGCCTTGGCAGGATGCGGAAGTTTTCCATCTATGACTATCTGGATCATCTGGATCTTTTGGGAGAAAGAAGGAACGGTAAATATCTGCTCTGGGATCTGGCCGTTTTCGCCTGTGTGGGGGAAATGGCGCTTTCCATGCCGGTGGGGACTGTTCTTTTACTTATTGTTCTGTGCCATAATCTGATTGATTACTTTAAAGAATATAAGGAGATTGAGCCATATATCAGCAGTTTCCGATATATTCGCGGTCTGCTTGCCTGTGTGGAGGAGATGAACCACAGAGACATTTCAGGACTTGCGAAAGAACAGATGCGGTTGCAGGAATGCCATAAAACAATGAGGGGCTTTTTGAGAAATTCCTATCTGGTAATTTCATCAGAGACAGGAACGGGAAACCCGCTTGAAATGATTCTGGATTATCTGCGGATGCTCTTTTATTTTGATCTGATTCAGTTTAACCGGGCTCTTACGGCGGTTCGTGGACATAAGGACGAGATTGATGAAATGATTACCATTTTGGGCCGGATTGAAACGGCAGTGGTGATTGGGGAATATCGGACGCGTCTTGGAGAAGGGTACTGTGTGCCAAAGCTGCATTATGAGGAAAACAGGGAGAGCTTTTTGCGGGTGGAGGAGCTGTATCATCCGTTTTTGAAAGAACCGGTGAAAAATTCGCTGTCCATTCGGCGCGGCATGCTGCTGACCGGATCGAACGCTTCCGGGAAATCCACATTTTTGAGGGCGGCAGCCACTGCAGCCCTGCTGGCTCAGACCATTCATACCTGTCCGGCTTCCAGCTATGAGGCGCCGTTTTTTCAGATTTATACTTCCATGTCCCTGCGGGACGATCCCTCTGGAGGAGACAGCTATTATATGGTGGAGATTAAGTCCATCAAGCGCATTTTGGATCGGGCAAAAGGGGAAAACGGCCGTCCGGTACTCTGTTTTGTGGATGAAGTGCTGCGGGGCACCAATACGGTAGAACGGATTGCGGCATCCACACAGATTATGAAGGCATTGGCGGGAGGACGGACCCTGTGCTTTGCGGCGACTCATGATGTGGAGCTTACAAGACTGCTTGAGAAAGACTATGATAACTATCATTTTGAGGAACGCATTGCGGAAAAGGACATTTTCTTTCCCTATAAACTGATGGCGGGACCGGCTGTTTCCAGAAACGCCATTGCGCTTCTCAATATGCTTGGGTATGATGAGGAGATTACGGCGGAGGCAGAGGCTATGGCAGAACGCTTTCTGGCGTGCGGCCGCTGGGAATAAAGATAAAGGGAGATTGAAAATGATGAAGGTCACAATCTATACGGACGGCGCGGCCCGCGGCAACCCGGAAGGCCCCGGCGGTTACGGGGCGGTTTTGCAATACATTGACAGTAAGGGCGTCTTACATGAGAGGGAATATTCGGCAGGGTATAAAAAAACCACAAACAACCGCATGGAGCTTATGGCGGTGATTGTTGCGCTGGAGGCGCTGACAAAGCCCTGTGAGGTTCTTCTGATTTCCGACTCCAAATATGTGACAGACGCTTTTAATCAGCATTGGATAGACGGATGGCTGAAAAAGGGGTGGAAGACGGCGGGGAAAAAGCCGGTTAAAAATGTGGATTTGTGGGAACGTCTGCTTCGCGCCATGGAGCCGCACCGCGTAACGTTTCAGTGGGTGAAAGGGCATGACGGACATCCGGAGAATGAAAGATGCGACAGGCTTGCCACCACAGCGGCGGATGGCACAGATTTGCTTGACGATTCTGTTTGATTGGTGGTATCATGAGTATAGTGTAATCGGCGGGCGGGTTTTGAAAAATCTGTTTTGCCGGAAACGGGTTATTCTAAAAGAGAAGGATGAGGAAAGATGGCAAATTTAATTCTATTTGTAAATGCTTTTTTATCGTATCTGTTATTGTTCGTGCTGATTGTTGCGCTGGTGATCGTTGCCTGTGTGATCGGCGTGAAATGGCGTAAGAGCAAGGATGCCAAGGCGGCTGCCGAGACGCAGGATGATGTGGCGGACGGCGCGAAGACAGCTTAGCGTTTTGTAAGAGAATTGATCAGAAAGAAAATGGGAGGGTGTTCCGAAGCGAACGCCCTTTCGTGCTTTACAGGAAAGCACGCTCTGTGAAACAGAAGAGCTGCGCGTAATGTATACCGGGCAGGAGGGTTACAATGAGAAAATATACGACGGTTTTCTGGGATCTGGATCAGACGCTGCTTGATTTTGACCGCTCCATGGAATATGCGCTGCAGGCAGTGTTTGCGCAGTATGGGCTTAAGATCAACGAAGAAATGACAGCTCGTTACAGCGTGATTAACAGAAGCTACTGGCTTCGTCTGGAATCGGGAGAACTGAGCAAGGAACAGGTAACGGTGGGAAGGTTTCGTACATTCTTTGAAGAGCTTGGCATTACCCATGTGTCGCCGGAGGAGCTTAATGCGGATTACCAGCGGGAGCTTGGCAGCGTTTTCTTTTTTATGGAAGGAGCAAAGGAACTGGTAGCTTTACTGAAAGAGCGTGGGTATCGCCAGTATGTGGTGACAAACGGCGTCAACGCAACGCAGGCGAACAAGATGAGGCTGTCCGGACTTGACAGGATCATGGACGGCGTATTTGTTTCCGAACTTATGGGATATCCCAAGCCCAGGAAGGAATTTTTTGACGGCTGTTTTGCGGCGCTTTCGGATGTAGATAGGAACAAATGTATTTTAGTGGGAGACTCGTTGACAAGCGATATGAGGGGCGCGGAGAATGCGGGAATTGCATCCTGCTGGTTTAATCCGGAAAAGCAGGAAAAGGATGTGGATGTGCGGACGGATTATGAGATCCGTCGTCTGGAGGAACTGATATCAATACTGGAACAGGAGTAGAGTCATGGCCAAATCTGCAAAACAGAAACAGAAACTGTTATATCTTGTAAAAATACTGACGGAGCAGTCCGATGAGGATCACTGTCTGAGCGCGCAGGCGTTAATTGATGCGCTGGCGGCTTATGATATCAGGGCGGAGCGGAAGAGCATCTATGACGACATTGCCCAGCTTGTTGATTTCGGTTATGATATCGTCTTGGTGAAGGCGAAGACAGGCGGCGGTTATTATCTGGCCGGGAGGGATTTTGAGCTGGCGGAGTTAAAGCTTCTGGTGGAGACGGTGCAGGCTTCCCGGTTCCTGACGGTCAACAAATCAAGAGAGCTGATTTCCAAGATAGAAAGGCTGGCGTCTAAGGCGCAGGCAGGACAGCTGCAAAGACAGGTTTATGTGGCCAACCGTATTAAGACGGCAAACGAGAGCATTTATTATGTGGTGGACGATATTCACAGGGCCATTCAGAATAACAGACAGATTTCCTTTCAATATCTGGAATGGAATCTGAATAAGGAGCTTGTACCGCGAAAAGGCGGGGAGCTTTATCAGGTCAGCCCATGGGCGCTCACCTGTAAAGATGAATATTATTACCTGATTGCCCATGATGGCAGGGAAGATAAAATCAAGCACTTCCGGGTTGATAAAATGGCAAAAATTAAGGTGCTGGAGAATAAGCGGGAGGGTGCGGCTCTCTTTGGTCGCTTTGATATTGCGGATTATGCCAATAAAACATTTGGCATGTACAGCGGGAAAGAGGAAACGGTAACGCTGCTGTTTGAAAACAGCCTGATCGGTGTGGTAATGGATCGGTTCGGAAAGGAAGCGTCCATCCGTATCCGTGATGAGTCACATTTTTCCGCCCGTGTAAAGGTGGCGGTCAGCGGTCAGTTTTTCGGCTGGCTGACGGGACTGGGTGCGGGGGCCGGGATTATGGCGCCGGCTTCGGTAGCCGAGGCCTATCAGATGCATTTGAGAGAAATTTTGGCCCAATATGAGAAAAAAGAGGGTTGACAAATTTATTTTTGGAGTATGTCACAAAACGGCATATTCCTTTTTGTTACGTTTTAAAAAGGTTTTGACAGACGGAACATTGACATAACATTCTTATTGCCGTATACTGTTCGTAAACCGCAATATATTGTGCTATTATGTCAACTGCCACTATATTTTGTAGGAGGATTAAAAAAGCATTGCAAACATATAAGACCATGGAGGGGAAAATGAGTAGTAAATTTGAATCAGGTCATTTGGAGGGGGAGGATTACGGCCTTCAGTATCAGCCGGACAAGGGAGTAAAGGTAATTAAGAAGGACGGCAGTCTGGAAGCGTTCAATGTGCAGAAGGTTATTGATGCGGTCGGAAAAAGCGCGTATCGAGCCCTCACAAAGTTCACGGAGGAAGAGAAGCGGCATATTTGTCAGACGGTTGTCGATAAGGTAAACGAGCTGGGCGAGGAGAAGATTCCCATTCAGATCATGCACAATATCGTGGAAAGCGCGCTGGAGGATGTTAAGCCGATTGTAGCGAAAAGCTATCGCGACTACCGTAATTATAAACAGGATTTTGTGCGCATGATGGACGACGTCTATAAAAAGAGTCAGTCGATCATGTACATTGGGGACAAGGAGAACGCTAATACGGACAGCGCTCTTGTTTCTACAAAACGAAGCCTGATTTTTAATCAGTTTAACAAGGAATTATATCAGAAGTTTTTCATGACAACCGAGGAGATTCAGGCCTGTCGGGACGGCTATATTTATGTCCATGACATGTCCGCCAGAAGGGACACCATGAACTGCTGCCTCTTTAATGTGGCCGAGGTGCTTTCCGGCGGATTTGAGATGGGGAATATCTGGTACAATGAACCGAAGACGCTGGACGTTGCTTTTGATGTGATAGGAGATATTGTACTGAGTGCGGCAAGTCAGCAGTACGGCGGTTTTACGGTGCCGGAGGTGGATAAGATTTTAGAGCCCTATGCGGAGAAGTCCTATAAGAGAAATGTGGCCAAGTACAGGAAATTGGGGATTGACAGGGAGACTGCGGAGGCGGAAGCTCTTGCGGATGTAAAGAAGGAATTTGAACAGGGATTTCAGGGCTGGGAATATAAGTTTAACACGGTGGCCAGCAGCCGCGGCGATTACCCGTTTATTACGGTGACGGCGGGAATCGGCACGGGAAGGTTTGCGAAGATGGCTACCATTCAGATGCTCAATGTGCGCAGGAAGGGACAGGGCAAGAAAGAGTGCAAGAAGCCTGTGCTTTTCCCGAAAATTGTATTTTTGTATGATGAAAATCTGCACGGACCCGGCAAGGATCTGGAGGATGTGTTTGAGGCGGGCGTCAAGTGTTCCGCGAAGACCATGTATCCCGACTGGCTGAGCCTTACCGGCAAGGGATATATTGCCAGCATGTATAAACAATACGGTAAGGTGATTTCGCCCATGGGATGCCGCGCGTTTCTCTCTCCCTGGTATGAGCGGGGCGGCATGCATCCGGCGGACGATAAGGATACGCCGGTGTTTGTGGGCAGATTTAATGTGGGGGCAGTCTCCCTGCATCTGCCTATGATTCTGGCAAAGGCAAGACAGGAGGGGAAGGATTTTTATGATGTGCTGGATTATTATCTGAATCTGATCAGACAGCTGCACATCAGAACCTATGCCTATCTTGGGGAGATGCGTGCATCTACCAATCCGCTGGCTTATTGTGAGGGCGGATTTTTGGGCGGACATTTGCAGCTTCACGATAAGATCAAACCGATCCTGAAATCGGCTACGGCCAGCTTTGGCATTACGGCTTTTAACGAATTGCAGGAGCTCTACAACGGGAAATCGCTTGTTGAGGATGGCGCTTTTGCGTTGGAGGTACTGGAACATATCAACCACAAAATAGACGAGTATAAAGAAGAAGACGGCCATCTTTACGCGATTTACGGGACGCCGGCGGAAAATTTGTGCGGCCTGCAGGTGAAGCAGTTCAGGGCCAAATACGGTATTGTGGAGGGCGTTTCCGACAAGGAGTACGTGTCTAACAGTTTCCACTGCCATGTAACGGAAGATATTACCCCAATTGAAAAGCAGGATCTGGAGTACCGTTTCTGGGAGATGGCAAACGGCGGAAAAATTCAGTATGTAAAGTATCCGATAGACTATAATATCGGCGCGATTAAGACCCTGATCCGCAGGGCGATGGATATGGGGTTTTATGAGGGCGTTAATCTGTCTCTTGCATATTGTGACGACTGCGGCCATCAGGAGCTGGAAATGGATGTCTGTCCTGTCTGCGGCAGCCGCAATCTGACCAAGATCGACCGCATGAACGGTTATCTGGCTTATTCCCGCGTGCATGGAGACACGCGTTTGAGCGAGGCGAAAATGGCGGAGATCGCGGAGAGGAAAAGTATGTGATGAGATACCACAACATAACAAAAGACGATATGTTAAACGGCGACGGCCTTCGAGTGGTGCTTTGGGTAGCCGGCTGTTCTCATTGCTGTAAGGAGTGCCAGAATCCCATAACATGGGATCCGGACGGGGGACTTCCCTTTGATGAGGCAGCCAGGCAGGAGATTTTTTCACAACTGGAAAAATCCTATATCAGCGGTATTACCTTTTCCGGAGGAGATCCGCTTCATTCGGCAAACCGTCTTGGCGTGAGAAATCTGATGGAAGAGATCAGGGCCAAATATCCCGGCAAAACGATATGGTTGTATACGGGGGACAGGTGGGAAGACGTTATGTATTTTCCCATGATGAAATATGTAGATGTGCTGGTGGACGGCGAATTTAAGATTGATCTCAAAGATACGAAGCTGCTTTGGAAGGGCAGTCAAAACCAGAGGGTGATTGATGTACGCAAAAGCCTCGCACAGACGGATCCCTCGATACCGGTACTTTACTGTGAAGATTATGCATAACTGGAAAGGACATACCGATGGAACAGATTAAAATTAAATATTTCTCAGACAAAATTGAGAAGCTTACGTACATAGACGGCAAATCCGACTGGATTGATCTGCGGTCAGCGGAAGAGGTTGTCATGAAGAAGGGTGAGTTTCGGTTAATTCCGCTGGGAGTGGCGATGGAACTGCCGAAGGGATATGAGGCCCATGTGGTGCCCAGAAGCTCCACCTTCAAAAATTTCGGCATCATTCAAACGAACCATCAGGGTGTGATCGACTGTTCTTACTGCGGGGATAACGATCAGTGGTTTATGCCAGTCTACGCAGTCAGAGATACCGAGATACACGTGAATGACAGAATCTGCCAGTTTCGTATTATGGAAAATCAGCCGAGGCTTTTGTTCGACGAGGTAGAGCATTTGGAAAACGCCGACCGGGGTGGACACGGAAGCACCGGAAAGCAGTGATAAAAATATTAAAATGACAAAGGAGAGAACACGGGAAATGCAGGTACAGTCGGTGAACAACGAAGAAAAATTAGTAAATACTATTATGTTTATTTATATTCTTGGCGTTGCGATTTCAGGCTGGGGATTTGTCATGGTTATGTTAAACGGAGGACTGCTGGAATGCGTTTTCTTGCTATCCGGTGTATGCGCCATACTGACCAGAGCTTTTGAAAAACAGCTTGGAGACAAGGCGAAGTATGTCTATGCCTGCATCCCGCCTGTGATCGGCGCGATTACTGCGGCGGTCGGCGGCTCCAGCGACAGTGCGGGCTATATTTGCCTGACGCATTACTATTTTGTGGCGACTTTACTGTTAGTGCCCTATTATGAGAAAAAGATTCTTAAGGTGAGCGCGGCAGTAACCATTGTAGTCAATGCGGCGTTTATGCTGATATTTCCGGCGGGCTTTCTGAAACTGCATCTTCCTATCGGATGGATATTTACAGGAATTGTTTATGTGATTCTTTTTGTGGCTTGCTGCTTCATTGTGCACCGCACCACAGCTCTTTTTGGTATTGTAGAGGATAAAGGGAAAGAGGTGGAGAAGGTTCTGGATTCGGTACAGATGCTTTCAGGCAGACTTTACGACGCCGGGGCGGCGCTTTCCCAGATATCTGAAAATGAAAGCGCTGCAGCCCAGGAGCTGGCCGCGACGAGTGAGGAGCTGGTGGGTAACAGCAATGTGCTTGGCATGAAGACGGATGAGAGTATGAATAATCTCAGTGAGCTGAAAGAATGGGAAAATGTTGTTGCTGAAAATGTTGAAAAGGTAGAAAAAACTTCAAAGGATCTGTTGGATAAATCGCTGGAAAATGAAAAGCTGTTAAACGGTCTGCACAAGATCAACGGGGAAGTATCGGATTCCATGAAGCTTACGATTGAGGTAGCCCAAAAGCTTTCCGACGCAGTACAGGAAATAGGCGTTACCCTGAAGCTGATCAGTGATATTTCGTCGTCCACAAATCTTCTTGCGCTCAATGCATCTATTGAGGCGGCAAGAGCTGGCGAAGCCGGGAAGGGATTCGCGGTGGTTGCTACAGAAGTAGGTACGCTTGCAAACAGCACGCAGGATTCGTTAAGAGTGGTGCAGTCCGTGATTGAGAGGGTGCAGAATAACGTGAAAGAGATCACGGCGCAGGTGGAAGAGAACTCTTCCAAACTCGGAACGCAGAACGAATACTTTGATAATGTATTTAAGGGCATGCGTGATATGACGGATCTTCTCAATGAATCGGTCAACGCGATCCAAACCATGGGGGACACCTATGCAAAGCAGGCTGAGGTAATCGAGAGAACGGTTTCGATCAATCAGGACATTGCGGAAAGCATTCGCAAGGAAAACGAACAGTTTCATTCCATCAACAGCATGGCCGAGAGCAATGCGGGCGATACCGCGGAGGTAACAAAGCAGGCCGGCGTGATTAATGAGATGGTGGATGAAATGAGCAGGATTTTGCAAAGAGAAGAATAGGAAACTGTTTTTTTACTGTGCATAAGAAAACCCCTTCCAAGACATACTATGAGAAACAATGGTAAGTCATGGAAGGAGTTTTTGTTTTGAAGGAGAATACCGGCGTACAGAAAAGCATACAGGAACAACGGGAGAGCAGTCAGAAAATGACCGTATCCCTGCAGGAAAGCATGGAATATATGAGGGCGCATATGGCGCCGGATACCAGCTTTGACGTGGTCTACCGGGTAATTGAGGTGGGCGGCAGGCAGGCCTGCATTTATTTTATTGACGGATTCTGCAAGGACGAGCTGATGATGAAGATCCTGCAGTATTTCATCAGCCTGACGCCGGAGGACATGCCGGAGAGCGCCTATGAGATGGCAAAGAAAGCGACGCCCTATGTGGAGGTGGATCTCAAGGATAAATGGGATGATATCATCTACAATATTCTGTCCGGCGTGTTTGCCCTTTTCATAGACGGCTATGACAGATGTGTGCTGTTGGACTCCAGAACCTATCCCGCCAGAGGCGTTTCGGAGCCGGACAAGGATAAGACGCTGCGCGGCAGTAAGGACGGTTTTGTAGAGACGGTGGTGTTTAACACTGCGCTGATCAGGAGAAGGATCAGAAGCACCAACCTTCGTATGGAGATGATGAACGCCGGGAAAAGCTCCCAGACAGATATTGTGCTCTGCTATATGGAAAACCGGGTGGAAAAGAACCTTCTGGAGAAAGTGAAAAAGCGGATTGAAAATATTAAGGTGGACGCCCTGACCATGAATCAGGAAAGCCTTGCGGAATGTCTCTACCAACGCAAGTGGTTTAATCCTTTTCCGAAGTTTAAATTTACAGAGCGGCCAGACGTGGCGGCCGCACAGGTACTGGAAGGCGATATCGTGATTCTGGTGGATAATTCCCCATCGGCGATGATTGTGCCAACCTCCATTTTTGATATAGTGGAAGAGGCGGATGATTATTATTTTCCGCCTGTTACAGGGACATATCTGCGGCTGACCAGATTTCTTATCTCCATCCTTACCTATATCATGACGCCGACTTTTTTGCTTTTGATGCAGAATCCGCAGTGGATACCGAAGGGTTTTCAGTTTATTATGCTGCAGGACGCACCAAACATTCCCCTGATTGCGCAGTTTTTAATTCTGGAGCTGGCGATTGACGGCTTGAAGCTGGCGGCTGTAAATACGCCGAACATGCTGAGTACGCCCCTAAGTGTTATGGCAGCTCTGGTGTTGGGAGAGTTTTCCGTAAACAGTGGCTGGTTTTCCCCGGAGGTTATGTTATATATGGCGTTTGTGGCCATTGCCAACTATACCCAGCAGAATTATGAGCTGGGATATGCCCTGAAATTTATGCGTATTATAAATCTCATTTTGACTGCGATTTTTGGAATATACGGCTATGTGGCGGCGGTTGTGATTTTTCTGTTCTCCATTGCATGTAATAAAACGTTGTCGGACAAGAGCTATATTTATCCGCTTTTACCCTTTAATATTAGACAGCTTGCAAAGCGTCTTCTGCGTCTGCGCCTGCCTGAGGCTAAGAAATAAAAAATTAAGTAAATTTAGCTAAAATTAGTTTGCTAATTTTAAATAAAAGACCGTTATACCCCTTGTTATTTTATAATTTAAATAGTAAAATAGTAAAAAAGTGTCATAGAAATCAGAGTGTGCGATTTTGTGGAGGCTAAATACATTTTGAAATTAATTAATATTTAGCCTCCTGTATCTTAACAAATAATTGTAAAAACAAGGGAGAGCAGAAAATGGGGTATGATGTACATACGGAAAAGGGGTTTGTAAATCGGGGAAATCTGCACCGCATGAAGAAACTGATGCGTCTTGCAAGACAGGGAGATCGGATGACGCTGGCATTTCTCGGCGGTTCAATTACGCAGGGATCGGTTTCTTCCCAGTATACAAACTGTTACGCTTATCTGGTTTATGACTGGTTTGTAAGACGGTTCCCCAAAACCGCTTTCACCTATGTGAATGCGGGAGTTGGAGGGACGACCTCACAGTTTGGCGTGTCGAGGGTGGAGGAGGATGTGCTGGCGTTTAAGCCGGATTTTGTAATCATTGAATTTTCTGTCAATGACGACAACACGGACTTCTACCAGGAGACTTATGAGGGGCTTGTGCGGAAGGTGTACGGAAATCAATTTGCGCCTGCGGTTCTTCTGGTACATAATATTTTTTATGACAGCGGCGTCAGTGCAGAGGAAAAGCATCGAGAAATCGGGGCGCACTATCAGCTCCCGAGCGTCAGCATGAAACCGACGGTTTATGCGCAGGTAGCTTCCGGCCTTATACAGAATCGGGAAATTACACCGGACGACCTGCATCCCAACTCGGACGGACATGCGCTGCTTGCGGAGGTTATTACGGATTGTCTGGACAGGATCTACGGACACATGGATGAGGAGGAAGAACCTTTTGCCATGCCGGAGCCTCTGACAGGAAATGCTTATGAGTGTGCAGTGCGTTTGCAGAATCATAATTGTGTCCCTGTCTGTGAGGGCTTTTCTGCGGACGCCACACCTAAGAAATATGTGAACGATATGTTCCGCGGTGGCTGGACGGCGGCAGAAGAGGGGGCGAAGATCGCCTTCGAGGTGGAGGGAACGGAAATTGCCGTACAGTATCGGAAGTCGGTGAATCGTCCTGTGCCTGTTGCGGCTGCGGTGGTGGATGGCGACGAGGAACATGCGGTTATATTGGATGCTAATTTTGAGGAGGACTGGGGGGACAGCCTTCATATCGACACGCTGGCGCACCACATGCCGGCGGGCAGGCACAAGGTGGAGATCCGGCTGACGCAGACCCACGAAAACGATGCGGCGCCTTTTTATCTGGTATCGGTGATTGTGTCGGCACAGCAGCGTGAGAAGTGATCAACTAATATCGGTATCATAAAAGAAAGATATCAGGGAAGCGAAATAGAAAAGAAGGGAAGGGATACATATGTTTCGGGAGGATTTTGTCTGGGGTATGGCGAGCAGCGCCTATCAGGTGGAGGGAAAGGATCCTGATGACGGCGCGGGAAAAATGATATGGGACACTTTTACGGAAGAAGGCGGCATCGCTGATCACACAGACGCCTATGTGTCCTGCGACCACATGCACCGTTACAAGGACGACTATAAGCTGATGCGGCTGCTTGGCGTGAAGGCATACCGTTTTTCCATCAACTGGGCGAGACTGATGCCGGAGGGAACGGGACGTGTCAATGAGAAAGGCGTTGCGCTTTACCGGGATATGATTCTGGAAATGAAGAAGAATGGCATTACGCCCTATATCACCATGTACCACTGGGAACTTCCCCAGGCTCTTCAGGATCGGGGCGGGTGGCTTAACGAGGAAATCATCGACTGGTTTGGCGAGTATGCGAAGGTGGTGGCGGAGAACTTTTCGGATCTGTGCGAGTATTTTTTTACCCTTAACGAGCCCCAGTGCTTCGTGGGACTCGGACATCTGCACGGCATCAATGCGCCGGGGAAAAAGCTGCCCGTCAGGGATACCTTCCAGATTACCCACAATGCGCTGCGGGCTCATGGACGGGCGGTGATTAACCTGCGAAAATATGCGAAGCAGCCGATCAGGGTCGGGTATGCGCCCACCTGCGGCATGGCGTATCCGGCGAGTAACCGCCCGGAGGATATCGAGGCGGCCAGGCGGGTGCTGTTTTCCTTCTACAATCCGATCGAAAACTGGACGTGGAATGTGGCATGGTTTTCAGACCCGGTGTTCCTTGGGAGATACCCGGAGGAGGGGATTGCGAAATTCAAAGAGTATTTACCTGAAATTACGAAGGAGGACATGGAACTGATTGCCCAGCCTCTGGATTTTATGGGGCAGAATATTTATAACGGTTATATGGTGCGCGCAGGGGCAGACGGAGAGCCGGAGTTTGTGGACAGACCGGCAGGATTTCCAAAGACCGCCGCAGGATGGCCGGTGACGCCGGAATGCCTGTACTGGGGTGTTAAATTCCTGTATGACAGATATAAACTGCCGCTGTACATTACGGAGAACGGCATGTCCTGTCACGACATCGTTTCTTCAGACGGCAGGGTTCATGATCCCAACCGGATCACCTTTCTGGATAAATATCTGTCGGCGCTGCAGATGGCTGCAGATGACGGCGTAGACGTGAGGGGGTATTTCCAGTGGACGTTTCTGGATAACTTTGAATGGAATAAGGGCTATACTGAACGTTTTGGCATGGTGTATGTAGATTTTCAGACACAGAAGCGGATTGTCAAGGATTCCGCATACTGGTATCAAAAGGTAATGGAGGGAAATGGAGCGATGTTATCAGTGAATCAGAAGGAAGAACCAATTCTGTTTTTAAATCCTGTATTTAAGCAGATGATCTGGGGAGGGGAGCGTCTGGGGACAGACTGGCCCTATCAGATTCCGGGGGAAGGTACGGGAGAGTGCTGGGCGGTCAGCGCCCATCCGAACGGCGACTGCACGATCAAAGAGGGAATTTATGCGGGGAAAACCTTGTCCCAGCTCTGGGAGGAGGAACCGGCGCTCTTTGGCAATACGGGGCTTGACCGTTTCCCGCTTCTGACGAAGATTATCGACGCCAAGACAGATTTAAGCATTCAGGTGCATCCCGACGACACTTATGCGAAGGCTCATGAAAACGGGTCCCTTGGAAAGACCGAGTGCTGGTATATTCTGGACTGTGAGGAGGATTCCGCACTGGTGATCGGCCACAACGCAAAGGATAAGGAAGAGCTGACGGCCATGATCAGAGAGGGCAGGTGGAATGCCTTTATCAGAGAGTTGCTTGTGAAGAAGGGGGATTTTATTCAGATTGATCCCGGCACGGTTCACGCCATCAAGGGCGGCATCATGCTGCTGGAGACACAGCAGAACTCGGATATCACCTACCGCGTCTACGACTATGACAGACTGACGGACGGAAAGCCCAGACAGCTTCATGTGGAGCAGAGTATCGATGTGATCACGGTTCCTGCAAAACCGACAGAGGAGAGCGTTAAGGAGGCGGCGAATCTGCCGAAGGATCAGAGAAATCTGTTGATTGACTGCCCTTATTATAAGGTATGGAAAATCGACGTGGCGAATCAGATTTCCTTTCCGCAGGAGCACCCGTTCCTGATTATGAGTGTGATTGCGGGAGACGGTCTGATCAACGGACAGATGATACAGAAGGGTGATCATTTGATCCTGCCCTGTGGATATGGTGAAGTGGAATTACAGGGAGAGATGGAGATTATTGCATCCGCCATCTGAATAATATAGATATTTACTGCGTTTTAAGATCAGAAAGACAGGGGCCGAACGCCAGAGGGATCCGTTTATCTCTGGAAGGAGCTTACGCCCGGCTTTCTGGTCTTTTTTTTCTGTTTCGGTTATAATGATGGCAGATCATATCAGGAAGGAGCATGGAAGTATGGGGTACAGGGAGATAAAATTACTGAAACAGAGCGATAAAGGCACGATATATCTGGTACAGGAGGAGGCCGGAGAAGGGCGGTTTGTACGGAAAAAATTAGAGGGACAGCATTCGGTTTACTCAAAGTTACAGTCTCTTTCCCATCCCAATCTGCCAAAGGTGTATGAAACGGCTTTGTCCGAAGATTTCACTATAGTTGTAGAGGAATATATTGAAGGAACCCCCCTTGGCAGCACAGAATTATCAGAGAAACAGTTTCTTTGCGTGGTCGGGGAATTGTGCGGCGTTCTGGAGTATCTGCACGGGAGGGGAATCATTCACCGGGATATTAAACCCTCTAATCTTATGATGGCGGATGACGGACATATCCGTCTGATTGATTTTGATGCGGCCAGGATGCCGAAAGAAGAACAGGAGCAGGACACCCATCTTTTGGGCACCAGAGGCTATGCGGCGCCGGAACAGTACGGATTTGCACAGACGGATGAAAGGACGGATATTTATTCTCTCGGTATTACGCTGGAACGGCTTTTGGGAGAAGATTTCCGAAGAAGGAGGTACAGGAAGATTCTTCATAAATGCAGCGACCTGGATCCCAACAAAAGGTATCAGTCGGTCAGGGAAGTGCGGGAAGCCTTTTTTCGAAAAAAGCAAAAGCGGATTTATGGATGTGCCGCAGTCTGTATTTTGGCAGTTGTGTCCGGCATGGCACTGTATCGGGCAGATGTTTTTGACGGCGGAAGCGGTGAAAATATGGAACTGACGGTGCTGCCGACGCCGGAAGATCCTCATTGGGACGGCGATACCGGAATCATGCTGTGGGGAAATGTGCCGGAATCGGGTTATGGAGACGGCGTGTGTTACTATTGGAAACTGTACAGAAAAGATACGGCTGGAACGCCGGAGCCCGGAGAGGAGGATTGTTGTGCCGAGGGAGATATGCGGGGCGATAACAATCAACCGGATTGGTTTGATATGAGTTTCGCCCCGTTTTTTGAAGAAAACGGATACTATTATGTGGCGGTAGCCGCGGCAGGAGATGGGATAGAACATGCAGACAGTCCTTATGCGGTGTCAGATGTGTTTGAGTACAGGGGGGCAGATGCGCCGGCGCTTCCTGTGCCCACAGATCTGGCATGGAAGATTGTTGAGGAAGAGAAGGACGGCATATCTGAAAGAACCTATTGGGCCACATGGGGCAACATCGACGAGTATATGGACAGCGACAATTTTGATGTGTGCGTATATGATCAGGACGGGAATTATGTCATGAATAATATCTGGACGAAGGAATGGATTCTGGAAAGGGGCAATGGTGGAATCAAGATTCGGAAAGAGTTTCTCTCGGATCGGGACGGTTCATATCGGTTTACGGTTCAGGCGCTGACCTCCAGACCCAATGAATATAATAGCAGTCCCATGCCGGATCCTGTGCCGGAAGAATATTTCAGTCCATGGTATTCGAATTAATTTTCTGAATGTCGCCTGGCGGTAGACCAAAAGCTTAAATACAAGTTGTATAATAACTGGGATAAAGGATCGGCAGATGATCCATGACAACTGCCGGGAACACAGATCATTAAGGAGGATATGATGACATGAAGAGGAAATTGTTGAAAAAAGTCGCTTTATTTGCCATGACGGCGGCACTGTGCGTGGGCGCGTTTGTACCTGTGACGGCGCAAGCGGCTGAGGCATCAGCGGAATCTCTTGTCGGGGATTGGTATTGTGCCGGTTTCGATGGGATGACATGGAGCGGTATGACAAGTGACGGTATGCTGCATTTTAAGGAGAATGGCACATATGACGATATGTGGGGGCACTCTAAGGTATACCATATGGAAGCGGGTTCCCTAAATATAGAGGGCAGTACGGAGTCTTATGATTTCTGGGGAGGATGGCCGGAGGATAAGACAATTGACGACGCAAAAAGCAATGATTCCAATGTACAGATATTTATCATGCGTGGCAGTGACCGTATGGAATACGGTAATTTGACGTGGGATTCGAGCAATAATTATTGGGAATGGAATGACACAGCTACTTGGACAAGGGTGAAGGAGAGCACGCCTAAGAAGTCCAAGAAGTCCCGTGCGGAAAAAGAAGCAGAAGAGGCTGAGAGACTTAAGGCCGAGGAGGAGAGAAAAGCGCTGGAGCAGGCGAGCAGGGAAGCGGTGCGTCTGGAAGGGGAAGCGGCAGAACTGGGATTTAAGAATGCTGCGCAGATGCAGGATGCGAAGGCGGCAGGTAAATCTGCGGACGAGTATTATAACAATGCGGTAGTGACCACAGAGGGCATTGAGAATGCGGTGCCGGTGGCCCAGGGCGGAAAGCTGATTATTGACGGACAGACTACGAACGCGTCCGCCACCATCTCAAAGGTATCCTCCGTCTATGTGGATTCCGTCCGCGCGGCACGGGAGGGCACGGTATTAAATGTTGTGGATGTGCAGTTCCCGGCTTTGGAGGCGGTTGTTAATTTCTATATGCCCGGCGTGAAAGCTGGAGACAACATTACGGCGGCACAGTATGTTGACGGCACATGGACAGATGTGGAAGCAGTGGAAGTGAGAGCAGATCATGTTGTTTTGAATTTAAAGAGCAATGGCGTTGTCGCATTTCTTATGAAATAAGCCGGACATCGGTCTGCATGAAATAAGGATAAGGGAAAGGAGCTTGTGGCCTGTTGGGGCTGCAGGCTCCTTTTGGTATCCGTACAGATTCCTTTGCAGAGTTGTTTGTCCCTCGGAAACTGTGATATAATGGTCGCAGAGAAAAACAAGCGACTGCTATCCATAGGCTGGATCAGAGGAGGCACATAGTGGGAAAGAAGATAACAGAAAGAAACAGGGTAATGGAGGGCAATTACATTTCCGCCGCAATCAACGCGATGCC
>ERZ779632.502-NODE-502-length-22274-cov-11.631217_pt1 | contig 22274 bp, 20 predicted proteins | sample MGYA00514194_ERZ779632 | MGnify/ENA primary metagenome ERZ779632 (study PRJEB29562, sample SAMEA4376704) | mouse gut metagenome | isolation source: Cecum | study: EMG produced TPA metagenomics assembly of the A DSS colitis mouse model was used to assess the...
GGCAAAAAATCCACTCGCCAATCCATACACGTCGAGATATTAAACAGGCTCTTAACTCCAGATATTATATTCCATTTTCCTGTTTTTGACAAGGGGACAAGTCTTATGTTTTGTTTAGGTTTCTTTTAAACAGGCTCTTACAGGGGCGGGGAGGTTCTGAACAGGCGCTCAGAACAGGGGACAGGAGGCGCTCTGTCCGCTGTCCGCGTAAACGGCGCTGGAGGGTTCTTATGCTTTCCGGTGAAAAGCGCCCCCTATGCCGGTCCCGATGAGGACGACGGCGGCATAAACCGGCGCATAGATCCAGGCGGATGAATTGTAATAGATGAAAATGGTGGGGATAAACAGCAGAAGAGCGGCGGCCGGAAGGATCAGGCCAAAGCCGGTGCGCATCCCACAGACAAGGGCCGAAATAAGCGCGGCCAGGGGCATGACGCACAGCATGAGAAGCATGGCCGGGCCGGTATCCCCTGCCAGAAGGGGGAGGAGATAGAAATCAAGGCCCAGTATGACCACGTATGGCAGAAGTGCCGTTAACTTTTTTTGCATGACGTATCCTCCAAATATTTTTGATGATATAAAGCCGGCGGTGAAAAGTCAAGACTGGTTTCATGACAGGACGGCGGGTCCCGCCAAATGGGAGGGCCGGCGCCGGCCCTAGCCGTCATTTTATCAATCGCTTCCCTTAATAGGCCAGCCGCGTCTCCAGCCAGGCGCGCAGCTCGCTGATGGGGACCCGCTCCTGCTGCATGGAATCCCGCTCCCGGATGGTCACGCAGTTGTCCGCCGGGGTCTTGTCGTCTCCCACGGTCTCAAAGTCCACGGTGATGCAGTAGGGGGTGCCCACCTCGTCCTGCCGGCGGTAGCGCTTGCCGATGGAGCCCGCGTCGTCGTAGTCCACCATCCAGTACTTGGCCAGCTCCCCCTGGATCTCCAGGGCCTTTTCGCTGAGCTTCTTTGACAGGGGCAGCACCGCCGCCTTGAAGGGGGCCAGGGCCGGGTGGAGGCGCAGAACCGTGCGCACGTCGTTCTTCTCCGGGTCCACCACCTCCTCGTCGTAGGCGTTGCACAGGAAGGCCAGCAGCATCCGCTCCACGCCCAGGGAGGGCTCGATGACATAGGGGATATACCGCTCGTTGGCCTCCTGATCAAAGTACGTCAGGTCCTTGCCGGAGGTGGTCTGGTGGGCGGTCAGGTCAAAGCTGGTCCGGCTGGCCACGCCCCACAGCTCGCCCCACTCCGTGAAGGGGAAGGCGAACTCAAAGTCCGTGGTGGCGTTGGAGTAGTGGCTCAGCTCCTCGGGATCGTGGTCCCGCAGCCGCAGGTTCTCCTCCTTGATGCCCAGATCCAGCAGCCACTGGCGGCAGAAGTTCTTCCAGTAGGCGAACCACTCCAGCTCCGTGCCCGGCTTGCAGAAGAACTCCAGCTCCATCTGCTCGAACTCCCGGGTGCGGAAGATGAAGTTGCCCGGGGTGATCTCGTTGCGGAAGCTCTTGCCGATCTGGCACACGCCGAAGGGCAGCTTCCGCCGGGTGGACCGCTGGACGTTGAGGAAGTTGGTGAAGATGCCCTGGGCCGTCTCCGGACGGAGATAGACCGTGTTCTTCGCGTCCTCCGTCACCCCCTGGAAGGTCTTGAACATGAGGTTGAACTTGCGGATATCGGTGAAGTTGTGCTTGCCGCAGGTGGGACAGGGGATCTGGTGCTCGTCAATGAACGCCTTCATCTCCTCCTGGGAAAAGGCGTCCACCGGCTTGCCCAGGTCAAAGCCGTGCGCCTGGGCCCAGTCCTCCATCAGCTTGTCAGCCCGGAAACGCTCCTTGCACTCCTTGCAGTCCATCAGCGGGTCAGAAAAGCCGCCCACGTGACCGGACGCAACCCACACCTGGGGGTTCATGAGGATGGCCGCGTCCAGGCCCACGTTGTAGGGGTTCTCCTGGACGAACTTCTTCCACCAGGCCCGCTTGACGTTGTTTTTCAGCTCCACGCCCAGGGGGCCGTAGTCCCAGGTGTTGGCGAGGCCCCCGTAGATCTCGCTTCCCGCGAAGATGAAGCCCCGGCCCTTGCACAGGGCCACAATTTTTTCCATGGTCTTTTCGGTCTTCTTCATGATTTCTTACGCTCCTTTTCCATACATAATATTGGCTGGAGGGGCGGAAAATAATCGCCGGTGAAAATAAAAATCGCCCCGAGCCAGCCGGCTCAGGGCGAACAGTTTCTGTCCGTGGTTCCACCTGAATTCGGGCCGCAGGCCCGCACTCACTGCCGGTAACGGTGGCTCCCGGCGGGGCATTGCCTCCCCGCGGCTCAGAGACGCCCTTCCTCCCGCGCTTCACAGGGACTTGCACCAGCCGTCCCCTCTCTGACGATCCGCCCGGAAGTACTTCTTCTCCTCAACACCTTTATGGGGGACACTTTATCATTTTTTTCTATAGATGTCAAGGGGAAGATTTGCTTTGGTCATGGAAATCCATCTGCAAAATCTGATTTCCGCGGCTCCCGGTACACAGGACTTTCTTTTTCTGCAAAGCTGTGGTATACTACCGTAAAAGCAGCGCCCCACACCAGAGAAAAAGGAACCGTCCATGAGAGAATTTTCCGCCGGACAATACGATATCGCGGTGATCGGCGCGGGCCACGCCGGCATCGAGGCCGCCCTGGCCGCCGCCCGTATGGGCAAGCGGACCATCTGCTTTACCATCAACCTGGACGCGGTGGGCAACATGCCCTGCAACCCGGCCATTGGCGGCACCGGCAAGGGCCACCTGGTCCGGGAGCTGGACGCCCTGGGCGGCGAGATGGCCCGGGCCGCCGACGAGGCATGTATCCAGTACCGGCTCCTCAACCGGGGCAAGGGCCCCGCCGTCCACAGCCTCCGGGCCCAGGCGGACCGGCGGCGGTACCAGGAGATCATGAAGCGCACCCTGGAGCGCCAGGAGAACCTGACCCTCCGCCAGGGGGAGGTCACCGCCATCCGCCTGACCGGGGGCCGGGTGAGCCATGTGGTCCTCCAGACCGGGGCGGCGTTCGCGGTGGACGCGGCCATCGTCTGCTCCGGCACCTACTTAAACGGCAGGACCATTGTGGGCCAGTGCGTCCGGGCGGGCGGGCCGGACGGTATGTTCGCCGCCCAGGCCCTGACGGACTGCCTGCGGGAGCTGGGTCTCTCCCTGCGCCGGTTCAAGACCGGCACCCCGCCCCGGGTCAACGCCCGCACCGTGGATTTCTCCAAAATGGAGCGCCAGGACGGGGACCTGGATACCATGCCCTTCTCCTTTGAGACCAGGGAGGCCCCGGTCAACCGGGCCGTGTGCTACCTCACCTACACCAATGAGGACACCCACCGGATCATCCGGCAGAACCTGGACCGCTCCCCCATGCACAGCGGGGCTATCGAGGGGGTGGGGCCCCGTTACTGCCCCTCCATTGAGACCAAGGTGACCCGGTTCGCGGACAAGCCCCGCCACCAGCTGTTCATCGAGCCCATGGGCCTGGATACGGAGGAGCTGTACATCCAGGGCTTCTCCTCCGCCATGCCGGAGGAGGTGCAGCTGGAGATGCTCCACACCATTCCCGGCCTGGAGCGGGCGGAGATGATGCGCCCGGCCTACGCCATTGAGTACGACTGCGTGGACCCCCTGGAGCTGCGCCCAACCCTGGAGACAAAGCGGATCCCGGGCCTGTACGGGGCGGGACAGTTCTGCGGCTCCTCGGGCTACGAGGAGGCGGCGGTCCAGGGCTTTGTGGCCGGGGCCAACGCCGCCCTGGCCCTGGACGGCCGGGAGCCCCTGATCCTCTCCCGGGGCCAGAGCTACATTGGAGCCCTCATCGACGATCTGGTCACCAAGGGCACGGACGAGCCCTACCGCATGATGACCAGCCGCAGCGAGTACCGGCTGCTGCTGCGCCAGGACAACGCGGATGCCCGCCTCTGCCCGGTGGGCCGCCGCCTGGGGCTGGTGTCGGAGGAGCGGATGGCCCGGGTGGAGGCCAAGTACGCCGCCGTGGCCCGGGAGATCAAGCGGCTGAACGCCCATGGCGTGGCCCCCTCCCCGGCCCTGAACGGCTTTCTCACCCGGCACGGCACCACGCCCGTCTCCGACGGCGCACCCCTGGCGGCCCTGCTGCGGCGGCCCCAGGTCCGCTACAGGGATCTGCGGCAGTTTGACCCGGACATGCCGGATCTGTCCGCCGAGGTGGCGGAGCAGGTGGAGATCTCCGTGAAGTACGAGGGGTACATCCGCCGGCAGATGGAGGAGGTGGAGGAGCTGCGCCGCATGGAGCGGCGGGCCCTGCCGCCGGAGCTGGACTACGGCTCCATTCAGGGGCTGCGGCTGGAGGCCCGGGAGAAGCTGGCCGCCGTGCGGCCGCTGAATCTGGGACAGGCGGCCCGGATCTCCGGCGTATCCCCGGCGGACGTGGCGGCGCTGATGATCTGGCTGGAGCGGTGAGCGGCGCCCTCTCATCTCCGCCTGCAAAGATGACTGCTGATAAAATATCTATCAAACAGGAGAGGATATGCCATGGCATACGTCCCGCACTTTGTCCGCCGGGGAGACGGACCGCCCCTGCTGCTGCTCCACGGCAACGGCGAGGACGGGAGCTACTTTGCCCGCCAGCTGGACCATTTCTCCGCATTCCGCACAGTCTACGCCCTGGACACCCGGGGCCACGGCCAGTCCCCCCGAGGGGACGCGCCCTTCACCATGGCCCAGTTTGCCCGGGACCTTCTGGACTTCATGGACGGCCAGGGCATCGAAAAAGCGGACGTTCTGGGCTTCAGCGACGGGGGCAACATCGCCCTCACCTTCGCGCTGGCCCACCAGGAGCGGATCCGGCGGCTGGTGCTGAACGGGGCCAACCTGAGCCCCGCCGGGGTGAAGGCCCATGTGCAGATCCCCATTGTGCTGGGCTGGCGCATCGCCTCTCTCTTCGCCCGGAGGAACCCCCAGGCCCGGCAGAACGCCGAGATTCTGGGGCTGATGGTCAAGGAGCCCCACATCAACCCGGCGGCGCTGAGCGCACTGCGGGTCCCCACCCTGGTGATTGTTGGGACCAGGGATATGATTCGGGACCGGCACACCCAAAGCATCGCCGCCAGCCTCCCCAACGCCAGACTGGAGCGGATCCCTGGGGACCACTTCATTGCCGCCAAAAACCCGGAGGCCTTTAACCGGGCGGTGGAGGCATTTCTGGCGGATTAGGTTTGCGTACAAAGAAAGTCATCCCGGCTGTGGGGACCGGCCTCGCGGAAAGCGCTGAACCGCCAGAGTCTCTAAAATTCTTTTTTGATTCCTTTTTCTTTTAAGAAAAAGAATGATAACAAAAAACAGAGGGAGAGTTGCCCCAATGAGAATGATCCTGGCTATTATCGTCTGCAAGCTCCTCCGCTTCATCGGCAAGCTGGTGGGCAAGGGCAGCAGCCTGCCCGGCCAGTACGCCCTGAAAATCTGCCCGGATGTGCTGGGCCGGGTGAAGCTGCCCGGCTGCATCATCGCCGTCACCGGCAGCAACGGAAAGACCTCCACCGTGGAGATGATTGCCGCCATCCTCCGCGCAAGCGGCAGGACCGTGGTGTACAACGAGGAGGGCTCCAACCAGATTGAGGGCGTGACCACCCTCATCCTGTGCAGCAGCTCGCTCTCCGGCCGGATGCGGGGGGACGTGCTGCTGCTGGAGAGCGACGAGCGCTACGCCCGCCGCTCCTTCCGCTTCTTCCACCCCACCCACTTCGTCATCACCAACCTCTACCGGGACCAGCTCACCCGCAACGGCCACCCGGAGTGGGTCTATGACGCCATCCTCCCCGCCATCCACCCGGATACCACCCTGGTCCTCAACGCCGACGATCCCCTGGTGTCCTGCTTTGCCCGGGACCACGGAAGGGTGAAGTGGTTCGGCCTGGAGGAGTGCTCCATCAGCACCAAAGACCACCGGGGCGTGTACCACGACGGGGCCCGCTGTCCCCTCTGCGGCGGACCCATGGACTACAGCTGCTACCACTATGAGCACATCGGCCACTACCGCTGCCGCAGCTGCGGCCACTGCCGCCATGACCCGGATTTCGCCGTCACGGCCCTGGACCTCCCGGCGGGGACGCTCACCCTGGACGGGGAGACGGAGATCTCCCTGGCCTTCAAGAGCATCTACAACGTCTACAACATCCTGGCCGCATGGTCCGTCTGCTCCCTGGCCGGGGCGGACCGGGAGACCATGGCCAGGGTCATCAACAACTACGTGCTGAAAAACGGCCGCATGGTCCAGTTCACCCTGGGCGGGCACCACGGCACCCTCCTCACCAGCAAGCACGAGAACTCTGTGGCCTACGACACCAACCTGGGCTATATCGCCCGCACAGAGGAGCCCTGCCGTGTGCTCATCATCGTGGACGCCATCAGCCGGAAGTACTTCACCGGCGAGACCAGCTGGCTCTGGGACATCGACTTTGACCTGCTCAACCGGGACCACGTGGAGAAGGTGATCCTGTGCGGGAAGTACGTCAACGATCTGGCCCTGCGGTTCGACTACACCGGCATACCGCCGGAGAGGATCGTCTGCTATGACGCCGTGGCCCAGGCCGCCGGCGCGCTGGCGGAGGACGGCGGGCAGGAGCCGCTGTATGTGGTGACCTGCTTCTCAGACCGGGACAAGCTGCTGAATCTGGTCCGGCGGGACCAGTGAGGAGGAGATCACCATGGAACTGACCATTCTGCACCTGTACCCAGAGTCTATGAGCCTCTACGGCGAGTACGCCAACCTGGCGGTGCTGCGCCGCCACCTGGAGGCCCTGGGCGTGACTGTATCCCTCCGGGCCGCGGCGGCGGGAGAAGCCCCGGACTTCGCCGGAGCGGACATGATCTACATGGGCGCGGGCACGGAGCGGGGACAGAAGCGAGCCATGGAGGGCCTGCTCCCCCACCGGGACGCCCTCCTGGCCGCCGTGGACCGGGGGGCCCTGGTCCTCTTCACCGGAAACGCCATGGAGACCCTGGGCGCGTCCGTGACCGGCGCAGCGGGCCGGGTCTGGCCGGGTCTGGCCCTGGCGGATTTTACCACCGTGGAGACGGAGAGGCGGGTACCCGAGGACGTGGTGGCCCTGCCCGCGCTGTGGGACGCGCCGGCGGTGGGCTTTATGAACAAGTGCAGCGTCACCCGGGGGATCACCACCCCCCTCTTCCGGGAGCTGCCCCTGGGCTTTGGCAACGAGGCGGACCACGGGCCGGAGGGATATGTGTCCGGAGACGTGCTGGCCACCCACATCACCGGCCCGGTTCTGGTGAAGAACCCGGACTTCCTGGACCTCGTCCTCCGCCGCCTCTTCGCCCGGAAGGGCTGGGAGGCGCCGGAGCGCCTGCCCGTGCTGCCCCACGAGCGGGAGGCCTACCAGGTGACCCTGGCGGAGCTTCAGGCCCGGATTGGAAAATAGCAAAATAACACCCCGCCGTCTTTGGAGAAGACGGCGGGGTCTTTCATTGGGGGAGAGCTTATGCCAGGTAGGCGTCCAGCAGCTTCAGGGTGTTCTCCACGCCCCGGCGGTGGCTGCGCTCGTAGCCGTGGGAGGCGTATACGCCGGGGCCAATGAGGCCGTGGCGGATGTCGTGGCCGGCCCGGAGGCTGGCCTCCACGTCGGAGCCGTACTGGGGATATACGTCCACGGCAAAGTCCGCGCCGGCCCGGCGGGCCGCGTCGATGAGGCCGCTGACCACATCGTAGTGGTAGGGGCCGTGGCTGTCCTTGGCGCAGATGGACACCTTGAACTCATCGCACCCCAGGCCCGCGCCCACGCAGCCCATGTCCACGCTGAGGGCCTCCGTGACCCCGGCGGGCACGCTGGCGGACGCGCCGTGGCCCACCTCCTCGAATACGGTGACATGGTGCCACACCCGGCGGTTCAGGCTCCCGTCCCCCGCCGCGGCCTGCTTGGCCTGGGCCAGCAGAATGGCTACGGAGAGCTTGTCGTCCAGGAACCGGCTCTTGATGAATCCGGAGGGGGTCACCACGGTCCGGGGATCAAAGCAGACAATGTCCCCGGTCATGATCCCCAGGGCCTCCACGTCCGCCGGGGTGCGGACCTCCTCGTCAATGACCACCTCCATATCGTCATAGCTGCGGCGGGTGTCGTTGTACTTGGCGTTGACGTGGATGGAGGCGTTTTTCAGCTGGAAGGTGCCGGTGTAGGTCTTCCCGGACCGGGTGATGATGCGCACATTCTCCGCCTCCCCGTTGTTGGGGTTCATGCCCCCCAGGTTGGTCAGATGCAGCCGCCCGGTGGAGGAGATCTCCTTCACCATGCCGCCCAGGGTGTCCAGATGAGCCTCCAGCAGAATACTGTCCGCCTCTGGCGCGTCCGGATTCAGGCACACCAGCACGCCGCCCTTTACCGTCATCTCCGGCCTGTAGCCCATCTGACGGTAAGCGGCCATCACCCGCTCCGCCGCGTTTTTTGTGTAGCCCGAGGGGCTGTCCACCCCCAGCAGGTCCACGGCCTGCTCCATGGCGAAATCCACTAGCTCCTGTATGCGCTCCATATGCTGTATTCCTCCCGCTTCTGGCGAATTGATCTCCCCGGCTTCTCCGGGGCCTTTGGCACATCTTATCACAGCCCGCGGAAAAAAGCAACCGGGAGAAAATGCGCTCCGGTTCCCCGCCGCGCCGTCAAGAAGGGGGTTCCGGGCACAGGGGCGCGCCGGCGCTCCCTGTATGTCAGCTGATTCAGAGCCGTCTGGAATAAGCTTCCTGTCCCCCAAATACGGAAAACATGCCGCGCCCCACGGGGCACGGCATGTCCATTTTCAGATGAGAGGCGGCGCTCAGGCCACCCGCTTGGCGCCCACGTAGTAGCCGTTGTAATAGTCCTCGCTGAGGCTGCTGATGCGCACATACTTGCCGCTGGAGCCGGAGGAGGCGTGGACGAACTCGTTGTCGCCAATATAGATGCCCACATGGGAGCAGGCCTTGCCGTTGCTCCGGGAGGGATCGCAGAACAGGACCAGATCTCCGGGCTGGAGGTCAGAGCGCTCCACATAGGTGCCTGTGCTGTTCCACTGGGAGGTGGCGGAGTGGGGGGCGCTGTAGCCGTGCTGGCTGAGCACATACATGGTGAAGCCGGAGCAGTCAAACCCTCTGGAGGAGGCCCCGCCGTAGGCGTAGGGGGTGCCCAGGTACTGGAGCGCGGTCTCAGCAATGGCCGCGCCCACGCCGCTGGCGCTGCTGCCGGTGTAGACGGAGAGACAGTCGTTTCTTATGTAGCCAACCGCGCCGCCGTAGGACACGGCGTACCAGCCGTTCTCCAGGCTCAGCAGATCCACCAGCGCGCCGCCGTAGACCTTGGAGACAATGTCGCCGTCCGTGGAGGGGATGGAGCGGATGTTCACGCAGTCGCCGGTAATGATGCCCTTGGGATCCACCAGGGGGATGCCGTTGACAGACACATAGTCGGCGTTGACGTAGCCCTCCTGGCTGCCGTCATCCATTTTGCACCAGCCATCGGACACGCCGGTGATGGTCATCTGGGAGCCCTGGCTGAGGATGTAGTAGACAGAGGCGTCCGTGGAGGGGGCGGAGCGGAAGTTCACGCCCGTGCCGGTGACCGCGCCCAGCTGGCCGATGGCCGCCTGGGCGAAGGGGGCGGGGGCGGCGGGGGTGCTGGTGGAGGTGGAGGAGCGGCTTATGTAGTCGGCGGAGACGTAGCCGGAGTAGCTGCCCCAGCTGATCTGGTACCAGTCGCCCAGATCGTCCAGAATCTGGACCTGGGTGCCGGCGTTGAGCTGGGCCAGGGCCTCCGACTGGGTGGAGGGCTCCTGCCGGATGCGGAGGGAGCTGCCGGTGACGGTGCCGGTCTCTGCGGCTGCGGCCGTAGCGGTCAGGAAAATAGCGGCCATGGCGGCCAGAACAACTGCCTTGCTGAACGTCTTCCTCATGTGTACTGTCCTTCCCTGTCGTATCATTTGTAAAGCTGATGATTACTTGCCCGCCAGGGCCCGCTCCAGCCAGATGGCGGAGATATCCATGGCGTCATACAGGCTGCTCTTCTCGCTGCGCTTGACCACCCGGTCGCGGCTCTTCAAATCCGGAGCCGTGCGCTGGAGCTCCACGGAGATCTTGCTGGCAACATCCAGGTCCTTCTCCCGCCGGGTCTCCTTCACCTGCATCACGATGATGTGGGAATCCGCCATGGAGCCGTAGTAGATCATCTTGTCGATACGGCGCAGGGGATGATTCTTGTACATCAGGCCTTCCGTTTTCTGAGGCATTTGGCAGCAACCTTCTTTCTCCGTTTGTCATTTTTGTAACCAAATTGTAACATACTGTTTTCCATCTGTCAACACCTCCCGCGAAATTCCGTGAAAGGAATTTTTCCTTTCACACTTTCCTTCCTATTTTTGCGCAAATATGGATATTATCCGATGAAAACGGCTGTTTTTCGCACAATTCAGAGGGGGCGGTCTCCGGGCGGCGGGACAGAAAAGCCGCCCTCCGGGGGTCCTCCCGGGGGGCGGCGGGCGTATATTTTCGGGAAATCGAAAAAGTTTTTGTTACCATTCTGTCACTGTCTGAGGGCGGTCTGTTACTTTTTCCCAAACTCCATGTTGGCGAAGATCCGCTCCATCCGCTCGTCCGGGAACCGCTGGTCCACAAAGCTCCAGAAGGGACCGGCGGGAGGCTGTCCCTCCACCCGGCTGGACCAGCGGCCTACGGCCACGCAGGAGACGATGGCGTTGACGATGAGAAACGCAGTCAGCGCCCAGGTGAGGATCTTGCCCGCCCGGTTGGGGATCTTGAGGATATACTTGGCCATGCGGGGGTACAGGTCCTTGATCCAGAGGATGCCCAGCGCGCCCCAGAAGAGGGAGTAGACAAAGCAGATGCGGCCGTTGATGTTCAGGGGCATGTGGCTGTAGTCCCAGGACCGGGAGCCCAGCAGGACCTCCTGGCCCCAGGAGCAGACGTACTCCAGCACGCTCCCCACCAGAAAGCCGCCGGCAAAGGAGAGCTGGTAGCCCCGGTTGCGGTACTTGTACAGGCATACGGTCAGCAGGGCCGCCCCCGCGCCGTAGAGGAGGTTGAAGGGGCCGTAGACCAGACCGGCCCGGCTCTCGATGTAGCCGTTGGTCACCAGGCACCAGAGCATCTCCACCACCACGCCGGCAAAGCTGCCGGCAATGCAGATGAGCAGCACCTTGTACAGGCCCAGGCCCTGGGCGAAGTGGTCCTGCTTGGCCTCCTCCAGATCAATGGCCGCGTTGGCGGGGGGATTGGGGACGTACCACTTCCGGTCCCGGGCCGTGCGCATGTCCCGCAGGCGGGCCCCCAGCTCGTCGGCCGCGTTGTCCGCCGCCTGATAGGCCTGGGCCAGGGTCCGGGAGGCCCGGCGCAGGCTCTCCAGCTCCGCCTCCACCGCCTGCTCCAGCTCCGCTCCCTCCGATTCAGGGGGGCGGCCGTCCTCCGGGGGCAGGGACTGCTCCGCCAGAGGGACGTAGTACCGCTCCGCCAGGGCCGCGCCCACCGCCTCCACCGCCTGGGGCAGGCCCTGGACGGTCTCCTCCAGGGACGCGGAGAGGGGGCTTTTGATTTCTTCCATTCTCTGCATCATATCCTTTTCTGTTTCTGTTAATCAGTACTACAGGTGGGAGCAGATCAGCTCCAGCCGCCCCTCCAGGGTCATGGTTCCGTATCCGGCGGGCAGCAGCAGGTGGTCCCCTCTCTCCACCGGGGTCCCGTCCAGCGCGCCCCGGCCGTCCAGAACGCTGATATTGACAAAGGGCGCGTCCCAGTCCCGCTGCCAGCGGCCGTCCAGCACGGCCCGGTACACGGTGTAGCAGGGGCAGCGGACGAGCTCTGTCACCAGGGCGTCCCCCTCCCGGCGGGTCTGGGGGCGGAGCTCCCGGGGCCGGAAGGGCGACTGGGTCACCGCGAGACTCTCTTCAATGTGGAGAGGACGGGGCCTGCCCTCGGAGAGGCGGTCATAGTCGTAGAAGCGGTAGGTCACGTCGCTGCTCTGCTGGGTCTCCAGCAGGAGGGTGCCCCCGCGGATGGAGTGGACGCAGCCCGGGTCAATCTGGAAGAAGTCCCCCGGGCGGACGGGGACCTCCCGGAGGAGCTCCCCCCACCGCTTCCCCTCCACCATCTCCCGCAGCTCCCGGGGGCTGCGGGCATGGTGGCCGATGATGATGGTGGCGTCAGGATCGCAGTCCAGTATGTACCAGCACTCGGTCTTGCCGGACGCGCCGTTTTCGTGGAGGTGGGCGTAGCTGTCGTCCGGGTGGACCTGGATGCTCAGATCCTCCCGGGCGTCCAGGAGCTTCACCAGCAGGGGGAAGCCCTCCCCCGCCAGGCCGCCGAACAGCGCCCGCTCCTCCCGCCACAGGCCCCCCAGGGTCTGGCCGGGACGGCCCTTGATCCGGCAGTCTCCGCCGGGGTGGCCGCTGATGGCCCAGCACTCCCCGGTATGCCCGCTGGGGATGTCGTAGCCAAAGCTGGTCCGCAGCCGGTCCCCGCCCCAGATCTTCTCCTGGAACACGGGCTCTAAAAAGATGGGTTCTCTACTGCTCAAAGCGCACCTCCGCTCGCAAGATAGGCGTCCACCGCCAGCTGGACGCACCCCAGGATCCCCTGGTCATCCCCCAGGCCGGGGGCGACGATGTAGGTATCCAGGTCCGCCAGTCCCCGGCCCGGCAGATAGCCCCCCAGCAGCCGGGCTGTCTCCCGGCGCACCAGGGGGAGGAGCTGGGGCTGGTGCATGACCCCGCCCCCCAGGATGACCTTCTCTGGAGAGAGGGTCATGATGTAGCCGCAGATCGCTTGGGCCAGATAGTTCGCCTCCAGGGCCCAGACCTCCGGCCGGTCCCCCAGCTCCTGGGCGGGGCGGCCCCACCGGCGGGCGATAGCCGGGCCGCTGGCCAGCCCCTCCAGACAGCTGGAATGGAAATCGCAGACCCCGGGGTCCAGGGGGTCTCCGCTCTGGCGGGTCACCGGCACGTGGCCCCCCTCTGGGTGGAGCATCCCGTGGTGGGGCCTGCCGCCGATGACGACGCCCAGGCCCACCCCGGTGCCTACAGTAATGTAGACGCTGCAGGCGGTCCCCCGGGCGCTGCCCCAGAGGGTCTCCCCCAGGGCGGCGGCGTTTACGTCCGTGTCCAGGCCCACGGGCAGGCCCAGGCCGTCCCGGAGGAGGGCCAGAATGGGGCAGCCCCGCCAGCTTGCCTTGGGCGCGGCCTGGATAACGCCGTAGTCCGGGCTCCGGGGGTCCAGCTCCAGGGGGCCGAAGCTGCCCACGCCCAGGGCGGACAGGCCCTTATCCCGGAAAAAGGCCAGGAGCTCCGGGATGGTCTCTTGGGGCGTGCGGGTAGGGATGGTCAGCCGGTCCAGGATCTGGCCCTGGGCCGTGGCTGCGGCGCAGACCATCTTGGTCCCGCCGGCCTCCAGAGCGCCGAAGATAGGCGGCACGGCCGTCAGCTCCTTTCCTTTTCATGGATATTGCGGCAGTATAGCACAGAATCAGACAGTTTGCAAAGGGAAAATCTCGAATTTTTGCCGCCCGGTGAGCCGGAGGTCAGCCGGCATGCTTCCTGTTTGGCTTTCTTTTGATGCCCAGCAGCCTGATGAAATCCTGAAACAGGGAGGTATCCACGGGCTCAAACATGATCCATTTCCCATCGTGATAGGTCTGCGCGGCGTCGTAGAGCGCCTGGACCTCTTCCGAGTAATTTTCCCGGTCCGCTTCAAATGCTAACCGCTCGTCCTTCCCCAGGATAACCATAAACCCCACGCAGTTCTCTCTTGCGTATAATGCGCACAGCGTTTTACCGCCCCGGCGGTATTTATACTCATATTTCCACGCCTTGCCGCCTGTATTCCACAGACGCTCCATGTCATATTTCTCATCAATGGAGGCGCAGAGCTTATTCCATACATCGTACAGGGGTTTTCCAACCAAAGCGGTCATCTCTTCCGGCGCAGGGATTTTGTCAAGCATAGGGACTCCTCCTGTATCGTTTCTGATTTCATTCGTGTGCAATGCTCTCCGGCGGGAAGAAATGCGCCCTCATTGCGGGATGAGCGCCTCAAGCCCTGCCCCGCCGCGGAGAAACGCGTATTCCTCACTGTTCATCAGCTCATCACAGATTTTTTGCGCCAGCTTGCTCGAAAAATCCGCGGAAGCGCCGCACCCTGCGCTGCGATACAGCGGGCAGTCCTGCGGCCGCCATTCGTTCTTCATGGCGGGCAGCATCTTTTGGAGAACCGACAGACTCCTCTCCCGGTCCTTTTTCGCCAGGGCAAGCTGCAAATGGGCATTGCAGCACATCCACTCCGGAAAACAAAGCTGCCGGGTAAGGGCTTCATACACGTCTGCCAAAAAGGCCGCGTCACTCTCCCGCTCCTCCAGCAGCGCGGTCTCCAGCAGATTGATCAGGGCGGTCTGCATCTCCGCTGCGCCCCGAAGCACCCGGCGCTCCCAGATTTTTTCCGCGTCCCCGTACCGCTTCTGCTGCTGGTAAAGAATGGCAAGCTGCTCCTCTCTGTCGATCGCGGAGAACGGCAGGTCGCGGATCAGCTCCTCTGCCTTTGAAAAATCCCCTCGATTACGCGCATAGGAGATCAACATGCCGGCGGCGGTATCCCTGATTTCCGGAGTGTCGCTTGCAGCCAAACGCCTGTAAAATGCTTCATAGGCTTCCCGGTACTGCCCGCTCTCTGATACGTTATAGAGCGCAAGGGCCCCCTCCAAGTAGAGCGTCACAGAAAAGATCAGCTTTTCGCAGGTGGGATATTCCCGTATCCTGTGGAGTGCTTTTTGGAACGCCGCGTCATAGCCCCGCTCCTGAATGGTCTGATCCAGCGCATTCACAAAATTTTTAATCTCAATGTCTGACAGGTCATCGCTGAAGGACAGCAGCGTGTTCAGGTCCGTTCTGAGCAAACGGGCCAGGGCGGGCAGCAGGGTGATGTCGGGATAGGTGCTGCCCCTCTCCCACTTGCTGACAGCCGGCGTGGATACGCCTAAAAATTCTGCGATCTGTTCCTGGGTCAGGGATAATTCTTTCCGCTTTTCACGGATGATCTGATTAATTTTCATACCAAGCCCCCTTTGCCCCTATGATAGCAGAAGGGGATTTCAGGGGCAATGGAGCTGTTGTTAAAATACCGATTGAAAAAATGAACCGGAGGTTAATGGGACGCTGCCGGTCCATGCCCCTGTGCGGTTCTTACTCTGCCCTGCGCGGGCAGGATAGTAGGCATTATAGCACACAATCTGGGCCGAATCAACTGGCCTCTGTGAAAGCCGCCGGGGCCTCCTGCTGTGAATTATCGCCCATATTTCCCTGTGAGCCGGGCCAAAATTACAGCAAAAACGCCAGTTGACGCGGGGGCTGATTTGTCGTAAACTAATCGCAACTCCATAAACCACAGCAAAGGCAGCGAAGAGAAGAGTAAACGGCGGGGTACGTCACAGAGAGCCCGGAGGATGGAAAAGGGCACGGAGGACGCCGTTGAAGATGGTCTCGGAGCCGCGCACCGACTGTAAAGCCGCGCTAAGGCAGGTTTGCACAGGCCGCGACGGGGGCGCCCGTTACAGCGCAGGGGTATGTTGGTACTCCGTGAGGCCCCCGGCCGCGAGGCGGGAGGCGAAGCAAGGTGGTAGCACGGTGCGTTTTGCGTCGTCCTTGAGGTTGATTCCCTTTCCCGGAGGAAGAGGAACCATTCATCAGGACGGCTTTTTATTTGCCCCAAAAGGTCCCTTTTTCCTTTCGTGTTGTCAGCCTGAAACGCTGGCAATTTCACGAACCACAGCTTGAAGCCAAAAATTGACTATGATAAATCTGAGAGGCAAATTGGATTGATGTCGGCGGCAGAAAATGGACGGGAGGAAGAACCCCAATATGGTCAATGCAGGAAGCAGAATCGTCAATAATTGGATATATCCCATTGATCGAGGGTACGTACTGATTGATACGGGATATGAAAATGGGTTTGAGCGTCTTAAAAAGAAACTGGCAGCACTAAATATAAACATCCAACAGATCCTGTATATTTTTTTGACACACGCCCACGATGACCATGCCGGGTATCTAAACGAAATGCTTTCGGAATGCCCTGACACTCAAATTGTTATGAGCGGCAGGGCATTAGAGGGGTTATACAGAGGACAGAACTCCTTTCGCGGCGGCTGCACAAGCCGGCTTGCTTTGGGCTTTTGCTCTTTCATGAAGCTTGCTGGCAAGGGCGGGCATTTGTTTCCTAAATTGAGACAAGAGTATCAATGCAGATGTATTCAAGTAAGCGAGCGAAACCGTAAACAGGTGGAGTTTTTACTACAAGGGAAAATTATTGATACTCCCGGTCACACGGCTGATTCCATATCTCTTTTACTGCGTGACGGCTCCTTATTTTGTGGCGACGCGGCTATGAACGGATTACCGAGCTTACACAGAATAACCATTTGGGTGGAGGACAAGACAGCGTTTCTAAAATCATGGGAAACAATCATTGCGTTTAGGCCGAAGATCATATACCCAGGACACGGTAAGCCGTTTGAATATGGCGAACTTATTGCAAATATGAATCGAGCAAAAAATATGAAACTGTTGCCGCTCAGCTAACCCCCAGTTTGTCGGGTAGTTATCCGTCACAGATAACGCCCATTCAATCATTTTGACAGCCGGGAAAATATATAGGCATTTATCAACAGAAAAGGCAAAAGGGAGCCAAAAAGGAGGGAGCCCTATGGCGGAACCCATTATCCAACTCAAGCACCTGACCAAGCGCTTCGGCGGCGGCGGGAACGAGGTCCGCGCCCTGGAGGACGTGTCCATCGAGGTCCGCGCCGGCGAGATTTTTGGCGTCATCGGCCTCAGCGGGGCCGGAAAGAGCACCCTGGTGCGGTGCATCAACCTCCTGGAGCGGCCCACCGCCGGAGAGGTGATCGTGGACGGCAGGGACATGCTCCGCCTGACGGAGAAGGAGCTGCGCCGCGCCCGCCAGTCCATCGGCATGATCTTCCAGAGCTTCAACCTGCTCATGCAGCGCACGGCCCTGGACAACATCTGCTTCCCCCTGGAGCTGGCGGGCACGCCCCGAAGGGAGGCCGTCCGCCGGGCCGGGGAGCTGCTGGAGCTCGTGGATCTGGCCGGCCGGGCCGGCGCGTATCCCGCCCAGCTCTCCGGCGGCCAGAAGCAGCGGGTGGCCATCGCCCGCACCCTGGCCACCAACCCCAGGGTCCTCCTGTGCGACGAGGCCACCTCCGCCCTGGACCCCAAGACCACCCGGGACATCCTGCGGCTCATCCAGGACATCAATAAGCGGCTGGGCATCACCGTGGTGGTCATCACCCACGAGATGAAGGTCATCGAGGAGATCTGCGCCCGGGTGGCCATCCTGGACCACGGCCATCTGGCGGAGACCGGCACGGTGGAGGAGATCTTTGCCAGCCCCCGCAGCGAGGCCGGCCGGCGGCTGGTGTACCCGGACGGCGTGCCGGCGGAGGTCCTCAGCAGCGCGGCGGGCCAGGACCGGGTCATCCGGGTGGCCTTCAACGGCGGCACCTCCTACCAGCCCCTCATCGCCACCCTGGCCATCGACTGCGGCGTCAAGGCAAACATTCTGGGGGCGGACACCCGGAACATCGACGGCCGGGCCTTCGGCACCATGCTCCTGGGCCTGCCCAGAGAGGGGGCCGGCAAGGCCATGGCCTACATCAGAGCCCAAAAGGACATTACCGTGGAGGAGGTGCCTGACTACCATGGCTGATTTTCTCACAGATCCCGAGGTTCTGCGCTTTCTCCAGGAGGCGCCCTTTGCCATCTGGGAGACCGTGTACGCCACCCTCATCGCCACCGCCCTGTCCTATGTGATCGGCCTGCCCCTGGGGGTGGTGCTGGTGGCCGGGGAGAACGGACGGATCCTCAAGGTCCCCGGGCCCCTGATGACGGCCCTGAACGTGGCGGTGAACCTGCTGCGCAGCGTGCCCTTCCTTATTCTAATGGTAATCGTTATCCCCCTGTCCCGGCTGCTGCTGGGCACCAGCGTAGGCACCCCGGCCAGCATCGTCCCCCTGGTGGCGGCCGCCGCGCCCTTTGTGGCCCGGATCGTGGAGAGTTCCCTGCGGGAGCTGGACGCCGGGGTGGTGGAGGCGGCCCAGGCCATGGGCTGCTCCCCCTGGCAGATCATCACCAAGGTGATGCTCTCCGAGTGCCGCCCCTCCCTCATCAACGGCCTCACCACCGCCACCATCACCATCCTCAGCTACGGGGCCATGGCCGGCGCCATCGGCGCGGGAGGCCTGGGCTCCATGGCCCTGATGAAGGGCTATCAGCGGCAGATGACGGTGATGCTCTGGGGCTCGGTCATCCTGCTGGTGCTGCTGGTGCAGCTCATTCAGTCCATCGGTACCGCCCTGTCCGTGAAAACCGACAGGCGTATTAATCCAACCGAAAGCAGAAGGAGAAAACGGAAATGAAGAAGAAAGTACTTGCTCTGACCCTGGCCCTGGTTCTCGCCCTGGGCCTCACCGCCTGCGGCGGCGGCGACAAGACCATCAAGGTGGGCGCCACCCCGGCCCCCCACGCGGAGATCCTGGAGATCGCCAAGGACCTCATGGCCAAGGACGGCTACACCCTGGAGATCGTGGAGTATAACGACTATATCCAGCCCAACAACTCTGTGGAGGACAGCTCCCTGCTGGCCAACTACTTCCAGCACATCACCTACATGAACGACTTCAACCAGAGCAGCGGCACCCATCTGGTGAACGCGGCGGGCATCCACTACGAGCCCTTCGGCCTCTACGCCGGCAAGACCGCGTCCCTCTCCGAGCTGGCGGACGGCGCGCAGATCGCGGTGCCCAACGACGCCACCAACGAGGCCCGGGCCCTGCTCCTGCTGGAGCAGGAGGGGCTCATCAAGCTTAACGACGGCGTGGGCCTGAACGCCACCAAGAGCGACATTGCGGAAAATCCCCACAACTACGAGATCGTGGAGCTGGAGGCCAGCCAGCTGCCCGCCCGTCTCCAGGACGTGGACGCGGCGGTCATCAACGGCAACTACGCCATTGACGCGGGCCTGAAGGTGTCCGACGCCCTGGCCGTGGAGGCCGCCGACGGCGCGGCCGCGGAGGCCTATGTGAACGTGGTGGCGGTGAAGGAGGGCAATGAGAACAACGAGGCCGTCAAGGCCCTGGTGAAGGCCCTCCAGAGCGACGAGGTCCGCGCGTTTATCGAGAGCACCTATGACGGCGCTGTGGTGCCGCTGTTCTGATGGGCGCTTCGGGCGCGCGGGGGAGAGCCTGCAAGCCGCAGCAGGCTGAAAACGCACGCCCCGGGAGACCGCACGGGAGGAGAATTCACAGAACCCTGAAACGGAATGAATCGGCTAAAACGTTCATAATTTGTTTACAGCGAGTACATGATTTCTTCTTAAAGATGCGGTACTATTACCTCAGCAAAGGGGTAACACCCAATGCAATTTCTCCCTCCTAAAACACACACAACACACACCAGAAACCCCCGCCCTTGGGCGGGGGTTTCTGGTGTGTCCGGCTATACCGCCGCCTCCCCCGGGCCGGATTGACAAGGAATCCCGCCGCTGATATAATGCTTACACAGCCTGCAGCGCCCCCTCCCGGGGCGGCTTGCAGCACAGGACCAGCGGGCAGAGGGCCTCAGCGCCCCTCTGCCGCCCATTATCACCGGTACACCCGGTCTGTCAAGGGGCTCTGCCCCGCCGGAGGAGGCTCGCCATGGATACCCTCGATTTTCTCCCTGTCAGTCAGGAGGACATGCACCAGCGGGGCTGGTGGTACTACGACTTTCTGGTGGTCACCGCCGACGCCTACGTGGACCACCCCAGCTTCGGCACGGCCATCATCGCCCGCTGCCTGGAGGCGGACGGCCACCGGGTGGCCGTGCTGGCCCAGCCGGACTGGCACAGCGCGGAGGCCTTCCTGGCCATGGGCAAGCCCCGCTATGGCGTGCTCATCGGCGGCGGGAACATCGACTCCATGGTGGCCCACTACACCGCCGCCAGGAAGCGCCGCTCCGCCGACGCCTACAGCCCCGGAAACCGGATGGGCCTGCGGCCGGACCGGCCCACCATCGTCTACGCCAACCGGGCCCGGGAGGCATTCCCCGGCACGCCGGTGGTCATCGGCGGGCTGGAGGCCAGCCTGCGCCGCTTCGCCCACTACGACTACTGGGACGACAGCGTGCGCCGCTCCATTCTCTTTGACGCCGGCGCGGACCTGCTGGTCTACGGCATGGGGGAGCGGGCCACCCGGGAGATCGCCCGGCGGCTGGCCGGGGGAGAGCGGGTGGAGGCGATAACGGACGTCCGGGGCACGGCCTACGCGTCCAGGGACCCGGCGCCCGGTGGCCTGCCGGCGGTTCCCGTGCCCTCCTACGAGGCGGTGTGCGCCAGCAAACGGGACTACGCCCTGGCCACCAGAACAGAGTACGAGGAGCACGACGCCGTCCGGGGCAGGACCATCCTCCAGCCCCACGGGGAGCGGACCCTGGTGGTCAATCCCCCCGCCCCGCCCCTGCGCCGGGAGGAGCTGGACTGGGTGTACGCCCTGCCCTACGCCCGGGAGGTCCACCCCATGTACGAGGCCCTGGGGGGCGTGGCCGCCATTGAGGAGGTCCGCTTCTCCGTCACCCACAACCGGGGCTGCTTCGGCGGGTGCAATTTCTGCTCCCTGGCCTTCCACCAGGGGCGGATGATTACCTCCCGCAGCCACGAGAGTGTGGTGCGGGAGGTGGAGATCTTCACCAGAGACCCCAAGTTCAAGGGCTATGTCCACGACGTGGGGGGGCCCTCGGCCAACTTCCGCCACCCCAGCTGCAAGAGCCAACTGAAAAACGGCATGTGCAAAAACCGCTCCTGCCTGGCCCCCACCCCCTGTAAGAACCTGGACCCCAGCCACGCCGACTACCTGGCCCTGCTCCGGAAGGTGCGGGCCGTGCCGGGGGTGAAGAAGGTGTTCATCCGCAGCGGCATCCGCTACGACTACATGCTCTCGGAGAAGAACGGCGAGTTCTTCTCCCAGCTGGTGAAGCACCACGTCTCAGGCCAGCTGAAGGTGGCCCCGGAGCACTGCTCCGCCCGGGTGCTGGACTACATGGGCAAGCCCCACTTCGACGTGTATGAGCGGTTCCGGGACAAGTACCAGCGCCTCAACCAGCGCTACGGCCTGGAGCAGTATCTGGTGCCCTACCTGATGAGCAGCCACCCGGGCTGTACGCTGAACGACGCGGTGGATCTGGCGGTGTTTCTCAACAGGACCGGCCGTCAGCCGGAGCAGGTCCAGGACTTCTACCCCACCCCGGGGACCCTGTCCACCTGCATGTGGTACACGGAGCTGGATCCCCGGACCATGGAGCCGGTGTACGTGGCCAAGAGCCCCCACGACAAGGCCCTTCAGCGGGCGCTTTTGCAGTGGAAGCGGCCGGAAAAGCGCCGCCTGGTGGTGGAGGCCCTCCACCGGGCGGGGCGGACGGATCTGATCGGCTTTGGCAGGGAGTGCCTGGTGCGGCCCCTGGGGGAGGTCAGAAATCCGGCGCAGCGGGAGAGCCGCGCCCGCCCCGCCAAGGGGGCGAAGCCGCCCGCCAGGCGAGCGGAAAAATCCGGCGCCAGGGGCCGCCAGGGCCGGGGCAGAAAAAAATAAGGAAAACGCGGAATGGCAAAAATATTGTTTGCAATTTAACAATATATCTGGTAGGATAGGGGACGGAATCATTTCAGAAACAGGAGGTCTTCCTCATATGAAAAAATTAGTGGTCAGCAAAGAGAATCCCTGCATGGCGTGCCTGAGCTGTGTGCGTGCCTGCTCCGAGGCGTTCTACAAGACGTTTGACCCCGAGCTGAGCTGTATCCGCATCACCGCCAAGCCCGACGGCGAGCCCAAGGTCAACAGCTGCATCATGTGCGGAAAGTGCGCCCGCACCTGCCCCGAGGGAGCCATCTCCCAGAACGCCAAGGGCGTGTACATGATTGACAAGAAGAAGTGCGTGGGCTGCGGCAAGTGCGTGGAGGCCTGCCCCATGCACGTGATGGTCCTGGCCCCGGGAGCGGACAAGGCCAGCAAGTGCATCGCCTGCGGCATCTGCGCCAAGGCCTGCCCCATGGGCATCCTGGCGGTGGAGGAGAAATAAGCTACATAGGGGGGAGGGCCCTGCCCTCCTCCCGCCCCGGAAGGACAGCAGGGCGGGATTTCCCCGGAAAAGGGGCAGGGTATTTGAATGAGTGAAGAAATTATGAACAAAGAGCGGAACGAACGATTA
>ERZ779632.503-NODE-503-length-22264-cov-19.839570_pt1 | contig 22264 bp, 20 predicted proteins | sample MGYA00514194_ERZ779632 | MGnify/ENA primary metagenome ERZ779632 (study PRJEB29562, sample SAMEA4376704) | mouse gut metagenome | isolation source: Cecum | study: EMG produced TPA metagenomics assembly of the A DSS colitis mouse model was used to assess the...
GTTCACGATTTCTTCACAAAAGGTTCTCAATTTGTCCAACACTTCCCTGGGGGGCTCTGGTATTATAATCACGTCAGGTACAAAACCAGACAATCTCCTCCCTCTCTCTTTTCTCAAAAAAGGAAACCCCCCGGTTCAGGCCGGGGGGTTTTCATCTGTCCATGGCGCGGCTGCGGGCGCATGGGGGCTTGCGGTGCAAAAAGCCGCGCCGGCAGCCGGGGGCGCAAATTCACAATTCCTTTACAGAAGGTTCTCAAATCGTCCAACACTTTCCTGGGGGGCCCTGGTATTATAATCACGTCAGGTACAAAACCAGACAATCTCCTCCCTCTCTCTTTTCTCAAAAATGAAAGCCCTCCGGCGCCAAGCCGGGGGGCCTTTCATTTTTTCATGGCGCATGGCGGCGCCTAATCCTATGCGCCCGCCGCCGCGCTATCCAACCGTATTCACGCTCCGGCTGGGCGCATGGCCGGGTCGCTTTCGCTGCGGCTCAGGCAAAACCCAGTCCCACTGCGTGGGCCTTGGGCTTTTCCCTTCGCTCCGCTCCAAGCTCCCCTACGCGCCCGCCGCCGCGCCATCCAAATGCGCCGCCTTCAGCGCCTTGCGCAGCGCCACCCCCAGTATGGGGGCGAATATGACCGCCACAACGCCGTTAAACGCCGAGGAGGGCAGCTTGCCCAGCGTGGCCAGCCAGGCCGCGTCCGGGGACAGCCCCTTGACCAGCAGCCCGTTGTAGAAGAACACCTTCACCAGGTAGACGGCAATATAGCTCACCGCCGCCAGGGCGCTGGCAACGGCCTCGTTGACGTAATTGCTCTTTCCCTTGAACACCTTGAAGAACACCGCCCCGGCCACCAGGCCGTACACGCTCTTGGTGACGAAGGTGATGGGGGCCTCCATGATGCGCAGGGGGTCAAACAGGTCAAAAATGGCCGAGCCCAGCCCGGAGGCCAGCGCCCCCCACCAGGGCCCCAGCAGCAGCCCCGCCAGGGCGCACATGGAATTGCCCAAATGGAAGCGGTTCGACCCCAATACCGAGGGGATCTGTATCTCCAGCTTGGAGCCCACCGCCACCAGCGCCGCCATCATGGCAACCATACAAATCAAAAGCACCGTTTTCCTGTTTTTGGATTGGTTCATCTTTTCCAGCTCCTTCCGGGGCCTTGACGGCCCCTGGTTCTGGTGTTATTATATGTAAAACTGGCATGGTTTCCAGTTCCAGTTTTCAACTTTTTTACGGGGCCAGATTGCCCCGCCGCCGAGGTGACCTGCCTATGGACGCATCCTTCCCCCTCCCCGTGTTCACCGGGGACGCCCCCCTGTACCAGCAGCTCTACCGCCATATCGCCGGGGCCATCCAGTCCGGGGCGCTGTCCCCGGGGGAAAAGCTGCCCTCCAAGCGGCGCATGTGCGCCCTGGCGGGGGTGAGCATGAGCACGGTGGAGACCGCCTACTCCCTTCTGGCGGCGGAGGGCTATGTGCTCTCCCGCCCCCGCAGCGGCTACGTGTGCGCCCACCTGCTCCCCCCCGCCCCCGCCGCCCCCCCCACAACGGACGTCCCCCCGCCCCCGGAGCCGTCCCGCTGGGCCTTCGACTGCTCCACCTCGGCTGTGGACACGTCCGCCTTCCCCTTCTCCTCCTGGGCGCGGATCACCAAGGAGGCGGTGTACGAAAACCCCGGCCTGCTCCAGCGGGGCCACCCCCAGGGGGACCAGTCCCTGCGGGCCGCCCTGGCCGGGCTGCTGGCCCAATACCGGGGGGTGCGCTGCGCCCCGGAGCAGGTGGTGGTGGGGGCGGGGGCGGACTATCTGCTGTCCCTGCTGCTCCAGCTGCTGCCTGAGCAAAGGGCCGTGGCCCTGGAGGACCCGGGCTACCCGGCCGCCTACGCCGCCGCCGCCCTCCACGGGCGGCAGGCCCTCCCTATCCCGGTGGACGGGGAGGGGATGGACCCGGACGCCCTGGAGGACAGCGGCGCGGGACTGGCTTACGTCACCCCCTCCCACCAGTTTCCCCTGGGGGTGACCATGCCCGCCGGGCGGCGCAGCCGCCTGCTCCACTGGGCGGCGTCCCAGCCCGGGCGCTTTCTCATCGAGGACGACTACGACAGCGAATTCCGCTACGCCTCCCGGCCCATACCCGCCCTCCAGGGGCTGGATCGGGCCGGGCGGGTGGTGTACATGGGCACCTTTTCCCGCTCCATCGCCCCCGCCATCCGGGTGGCCTACATGATCCTGCCCCCCCCGCTGCTGGAGCGCTATCGGCGCACCTTCTCCCATGGGGCGTGCACCGTCTCCCGGTTCGAGCAGGAGAGCCTGCGCCGCTTCATCGCCCAGGGGCTGTACGGGCGGCACCTGCGGCGCACCGGCAACCTGTACCGGAAAAAATGCGCCCTGTTCACCGGGGCGCTGTCCGCCATCCCCGGTGCCTCCGTCTCCGGGGCGGGGGCGGGCCTCCACTTCCTGCTCACCCTGCCCCGGTACTCCGAGGGGGAGCTGGTGGAACGGGCGGCCTGCCAATCCGTCCGGGTCCATCCCCTGAGCCGGTACTGCCACGCCGTCCCCCCCATCCCCTCCACGGTGGTGCTGGGCTTCGCCGGCCTCAGTGAGGAGGAGCTCGGCCAGGCGGCGGAACGGCTGGGCCGGGCATGGAAATAGAACAATCGTTTCACGTGAAACGGTTTGAAAAAAAGTCTTGACTCTCCCGTTACGTCATGGGTTAGAGTATGTCCCGGAGGTGGAAAGGATGCGGTATTCCGTGAGCCAGGCCGCGCGGCTGGCGGGGGTCAGCGTGCGCACCCTGCGCTGGTACGACGAGATCGGGCTGCTAAAGCCCGCCGAGGTCACCCCGGCCGGGTATCGTTTTTACGACGACAGGGCCATGGCGGCTTTGCAGCAGATTTTGTTCTACCGGGAGCTGGGCGTGCCGCTGGAGCAGATCGGGCGCATCCTGTCCGCCCCGGACCACGACCGGGCCGAGGCGCTGAAAAAACACCGCAGCCTGCTGTTGATGAAGCGGCGGCGGCTGGACGACATGCTTCGGCTGGTAGACGAGACGATTGGAGGGAATATTATGTACGACGAAAGGCCCAAGCCCACCCAGGCGGACTGGGAGGCGGTAAAAGACCAATACGCCCGGGAGGCGGCCCAGCGCTGGGGCAACACCGAGGCGTTCCTGGAGAGCCGGGAGAAGCATAAGGACTACACCCCGGAAAAAGAGGCGCAGATCCAGGCCGAGATGGAGGAGATCTTCACCGCCTTCGGCAAGTGCGCCGATCCGGAAGGGGAGGAGGCCCAGGCCCTGGTAAAGCGCTGGCAGGCGCACATCACCAAGTACCATTACCACTGCACCGACGGTATCCTGGCCTGTTTAGGCCAGATGTATGTCAACGACCCCAGGTTCCAGGAGAATTTGGAGAAGTACGGCCCCGGCACGGCGCAAAAGATGAGCGGCGCCATAGCGGCGTACTGCAAAAAGTAGACAGACGGGAAAAGCCCCCGGACGCTCCACCGTCCGGGGGCTTTGGCCCAAGGAAGGACTGATAATCAGTCCTTCCTTGATTATGCCGCGGGGGTCTGGGCCCCGGGGCGCAGGGCGGGCTTCAACACGTCAATCCTGGGCATCAGCTTCAGCAGAAGCGTGCCCAGCGCATAGCACACCAGCCCCTCGCCGGGGATAAAGGTGATGAAGTTCCAGCCGCAGGCCGCCCAGAAGGCGGCGTTGACCGCCCCGATATCCGTCCAGGCCCACATGGGGGACAGGATGAGGGCGTTGACCAGGATGGGGGGCAGGGCCGCCAGATACCACTTGGGCGCTTTCATGGTGAGCCAGGCCGCGATGGCGGTGGCCAGGGTGCCGAACAGCCAGTCCAGCGCCCCGTAGGGGGAGAGCAGGTTGGTGAGGAAGCACCCCACCGCCAGCCCCGGCGCGGCGGCGGGGAACAGGAAGGGCAGCACCGTGAGGGCCTCGGCAAAACGGAATTGGACGGGCCCGAAGGTCCAGCCGAAGATGTTGGCGAAACAGCCCATCACCGCGTACAGCGCCGCCACCATGGCGGCAAGGGTCAGGTCCCGGACAGAAAACTTGCGCATGAAAAAAGCCTCCTTTATCTTTAGAGCGCCGCGCGAGGCGCAGCGGCGGGCGTCCCTTCCGGGCGGGAACGCGCTTTCCCGCCCGCGGCTCTCTGCCCGCCGGTTGGACCGAAGTGGAGGTCGGTCATAGGTATTGTACCACACCGTCCCGGCCATGTACAGGAAAAATTCCGCTCCCCGCCCGGAAAAAAGATTCGTCATTTTCCTCAAATAACCGTTGCCAAATGCCGGGATTTATTGTATACTTATCGTTAGTGACGCTTTGGCCGAGCCTTGGCCGAGCACTAATCGTTAAGGAGTGGAACAAACTATGAGCTATTCTCCCCATAATATCCGCAATATCTGCCTGCTGGGCCATGGCGGCAACGGCAAGACCACCCTGGTTGAGAGCTTTCTGCGCATGACCGGTGTCATCGACCGTCTGGGCAAGACCACCGACGGCAACACCGTTTGCGATTACGACCCCGAGGAGATCAAGCGCCAGATCTCCATCTCCGCCGCCGTGGCCCCCGTGGAGTACAACGGCTGCAAGATCAACGTGCTGGACGCCCCCGGCAACTTCGACTTCGCCGGCGAGGTGGCCGAGTGCCTGTCCGTGGCCGACGCGGGGGTGCTGGTGTGCGCCGCCAAGGGCGGCCTTTCCGTGGGCACCGAGCGGGCCTGGCGGCTGCTGGACCAGCGCAGGCTGCCCCGCATCGTCTACATCTCCAAAATGGACGAGGACAACATCGACTTCAACTCCGCCTTCGACACCCTGCGGGAGTGCTTCGGCAAGAGCGTGGCCCCGGTGGTGGTCCCCATCTGGGACGAGAACAAGAAGGTCACCGGCGTGGTGGACGTGATCCACAAGCGCGCCTTTGAGCCCGCCGGCAACAAGCGCAAGGAGGTCCCCATCCCCGCCGACAAGCAGGGCGTGGTGGACGAGCTGTACGACCAGCTCATGGAATCCGTGGCCGAGACCAGCGAAGAGCTGATGGAGAAGTTCTTCTCCGGCGAGAGCTTTACCTACGCCGAAATCATGCAGGGCCTGCGCTCCGGCGTGCGGGACTGCTCCCTGGTCCCCGTGGTGTGCGGCTCCTCCTATACCGGCCTGGGCACCCTGATGCTGCTGGACTTCATCGTGGACCTGCTGCCCAACCCCCTGGAGGGCGTCCCCGCCTCCGCCTCCAACAAGGATGGCGAGCATGAGGACTTCATCGTCTCCCAGGGCGCCGTCCCCGCCGCCTTCGTGTTCAAGACCGTGGCCGACCAGTACGGCAAGTTCTCCTTTGTCAAGGTCATCTCCGGCAGCCTCACCTCCGACCTGACCCTGGTGAACGCCGCCACCGGCCAGAACGAGAAGCTGGGCCGCCTGTACACCATGCGGGGCAAGAAGAACGAGGAGGTCAAGGAGCTGGGCTGCGGCGACATCGGCGCCATCGGCAAGATGGACCGCATCAAGACCGGCGACACCCTGTGCGACGCCCGCAAGTTCGTCAAGCTGGATCCCATCCCCTTTGCCGAGCCCAACTTCTCCCGGGCCATCGCCCCCAAGACCCGGGGCCAGGAGGACAAGATCGCCGCGGGCCTGGGCCGCCTCAACGAGGAGGACCCCACCTTTAACGTGGTGAACAACGCCGAGACCCACCAGATGGTGGTCACCGCCGCCGGCGACATCCAGATGGACGTGCTGGTGAACAAGCTCAAGAGCCGCTTCAACGTGGAGGTGGAGCTGTCCGAGCCCCGGGTGGCCTACCGGGAGAAGATCCGCAAGCCGGTGTCCAAGCAGGGCCGCCACAAGAAGCAGACCGGCGGCTCCGGCCAGTTCGGCGACGTGTGGATCCGCTTCGAGCCCTGCGAGAGCGAGTCCCTGGAGTTCTGCGAGGAGGTCGTGGGCGGCGCGGTGCCCAAGAACTTCTTCCCCGCCGTGGAAAAGGGCCTGCGGGAAGCCTGCGTCCACGGCGTGCTGGCGGGCTACCCCATGGTCAACCTGAAGGCCACCCTGTACGACGGATCCTACCACCCGGTGGACTCCTCCGAAATCGCCTTCAAGACCGCCGCCCAGCTGGCCTATAAGGCCGCCCTGCCCGAGGCCTCCCCCGTGCTGCTGGAGCCGGTGGTGGAGCTGAAGGTCACCGTGCCCGACAACTACATGGGCGACGTGCTGGGCGATTTGAACAAGCGCCGGGGCCGCGTCATGGACATGCAGCCCATCGGCGGCGGCCAGCAGACCATCACCGCCGAGGCCCCCATGGCCGAGATGATGACCTACGCCATCGACCTGCGGGCCATGACCCAGTCCCGCGGCTCCTATGTGCAGCGCTTCGTGCGCTACGAGGAGTGCCCCGGTCCCGCCCAGGAGAAGGCCATCGCCGCGGCCAAGGCCATGGCGGAGGAATAACCCGGATACTGATAAAAAGGGGGACGCTTCCCGGGAAGCGTCCCCCTTGCGCAAAGGATGATGGATTGTGGAAGACTGCAAACGCTGGCTGGACTGGGCCGTGGAGCTGCAAAGCCTGGCCCAGGCCGGGCTGGCCTACGGCAAAGACCCGTTCGACTTGGAGCGGTACGCCCGCATCCGGGAGATTGCGGCGGAAATGCTCGCCCACATGGCAGACATCCCCCTGGAAAAAGTCAAAGACCTGTTTTGCTGTGAGACTGGCTACCAGACCCCCAAGCTGGACACCCGGGCGGCCATTTTTCAGGACGGCAAAATCCTCCTGGTCCAGGAAAACGACGGCCGGTGGTCCCTCCCCGGCGGCTGGTGCGACGTGAATGTGTCCGTGGCGGAAAACACCGTCAAGGAGGTTCGGGAGGAGGCCGGGCTGGAGGTGTCCGCCGACCGGATCATCGCCGTCCAGGACTGGGCCAAGCACAACCCCCACAACAGCCCCTTCGGCATTTGTAAGATTTTTGTGCAGTGCACCGTCCTCGGCGGGCAGTTCACACCCAATATTGAGACCACCCAGTCCCGCTGCTTCGCCCCGGACGGGCTGCCCCCGCTGGCCCTGGAAAAGAATACCGAGGAACAAGTCCAAATGTGCTTTGCAGCCCACGGCGCGGAGCATTGGGTCACGCAGTTTGATTGAAAAAGCCGGCCAAAAGGCCGGCTTTTTCAATGTCTATTATTTTTCCAGTCCGCTGCCGATAAAACATGCAGGGATGCAACGGACTGCACCCAATCAAGTGCTGCAAACTGCAAGGGATTGCGCCAGTCCACCGCAAGCGCCTAGGTCTGGGCTGAATACAATCCATGGCGGCAGCCGGGGGAATCATCCCCGGCTGCTTTTTGCGTCAAAACAGCAGCCGCACCGCCCAAGACGCAGCCAAGAACCCCGCGATATCCGCGCACAGCGCCGCCGGGACGGCGTAGCGGGTCCTGCCCACCTTGGCCGCGCCGAAATACACCGCCACCGTATAGAAGGTGGTCTCGGTGGAGCCCAGCATCACCGCCGCCGTCCGGCCCACCAGGGAGTCGGGGCCGTAGGTATTGATGAGCTCCGCCCCCACCCCCAGGGCGGCGGAGCCGCTCACCGGGCGCACCAGCAGCAGGCCGATGGTCTCCGCCGGGATACCCACCGTACACAGCAGCGGCCCCACCGCCTCCCCCAGCAGCTCCAGCGCCCCGGAGGCGCGCAGCATATACACCGCCGTCAGCAGCCCGATGAGGGGGGGCATGATCCGCAGGGAGACCTTGAGGCCCTTTTCCGCCCCGTCGGTGAGCGCCCCCCATAAGTCCACGCGCTTGACCAGCCCCCACAGGGCCACCGCCAGCATCAGGAAGGGCACCAGCATGGTGAACAGCAGCTCCATGGCCCTACCTCCACACCCTTGCGAACAGCTTGGCCGCCGTGATCCCCACCGCGACGGAGATCACCGACGCCAGCCACACCGCGGGCAGGATGTCAAAGGGGTTGGCGCTCCCCGCCGCCGCCCGCAGGCTGGCCACCGTGGTGGGTATGAGCTGGAGGGAGGCGGTGTTGGTGACCACCAGCATGCAAAGGCCGTCCGACGCCACCCCCGGGGTGCGCTGGGCCATGAGCCGGGCGGCCTCCAGCCCCAGGGGGGTGGCCGCGTTGCCCAGCCCCAGCAGGTTGGCGGACAGGTTGGCGCTCACCGCGTCCATCACCCCTTTGTCCCCGGCAAAGTCCGGGTACAGCCGGCATATGGCGGGCCGGAGCAGCCGGGACAGCCCCCGGGCGATGCCGGAGCGCTCCATCACCTCCATCACCCCCATCCACAGACACAGCACCCCCATCATGGAGAGGGACAGCTCCACCCCGGCGGCGGCCCCGTCCAGCGCCCCTTTCGCCACCGCCGGGCCGTTCCCCGTGGCCAGGCCGCACAAAATGGCCGCCCCCACCATCACCGTCCAGATCAGCGACATCGCCATATCTCGGTCCCCCCTTTGCCTGTCCCCCTATATATACGGCGGCGCGCACAAATTCATGTCCCAGGAAAAGGCCGCTATGGCACAATCCGACAGAGTTCCCAATAATTACGGATTTTCCCCAATTTTTTGATTGACAAAGTTATACGTTGTGTTATAATAAAGGCGTAGTATGAGTTGTAAAAAAATTCATGCCATGGCGCAAGGAGGACACAGCAAATGAAAGCAACCGGAATCGTTCGAAAAGTCGATGAGCTGGGGCGCATCGTATTGCCGATCGAGCTGCGCCGCACCCTGGACATCGCAGAGCGCGACCCCCTGGAAATCTACGTGGACGGGCCTTCCATCATTCTGAACAAGTATCAGCCCGCCTGCATTTTCTGTGGGGATTCCCGCGAGATCACTTCCTTCAAGGGGAAAAATGTTTGCGTAAGCTGTCTGAAAGATCTGGGCAGCAAATAATTCCCCACCGCCCTGCCGCTGTACGAAAAGCCGCCAATGAGGCGGCTTTTTTTATTGAAACGCTTTCGACGCCCTCCCACTTTTTCGACAAATTCCGCGCTCAATTTGAACGCCAAAATTTTCCAGAAACATTATACCATATGTTATCATTTCCAGCCGTTGGCGACACAGGTAAGGATTACCAGCATTTTTCCAAAAATGGGAATGGAAAAGCGGCGGGTTCCCCGCCGCTTCCGAGACTGTCAAAAAAGCCTCGCAGAGTTTGCGCCCGCAGGCGCAAACAAAATGAAATCCGTTTTTCCCGGCGACATGCGCGTCGGGAAAAACACTTCTCGGCCGAACAGTGTACGAACTGGCCGCCGCAGACGGACAGTGAGTGCGCGCATGAGGCCGCAGCTTATTCCGTCGGAAAAGGTTTTGCTTTTCCGACGGGCTGAGAAGCGGCGGGTTCCCCGCCGCTTCCGCTATCCTTCCTCCCGCCTGAGCAGCTCATTGTAAAGCGCGCGTTTCTTCACCCCAAACTCCTCCGCCGCCTGGGCCGCCGCCGCCTTGAGAGGCAGCCCATCCCGGCGCAGCTGCTCCGCCCGGGCCAGAGCCCCGTCCCCGTCCGGCGCCGCCGCCTGGGCGGGGCGTCCCCCCGCCACCAGTACAAACTCCCCCCGGGGCTCCTGGGCGGCGTAGTGCTCCACCGCCTCCCCGATGGTGAGGCGCAGCACCTCCTCGTGGAGCTTGGTCAGCTCCCGGCACACCGCCAGGGGGCGCTCCGGGCCGAACACCGCCGCCAGGTCGTCCAGGGTGGCCCGCAGCTTATGAGGGGCCTCGTAAAAGACCATGGTGCGCTCCTCCTCCGCCAGCTCCTCCAGCCGGGCCCGTCGGTTTTTCTTGTTCAGGGGCAGAAAGCCCTCGAAGGTGAACCGCCCTGTGGGCAGGCCGGACACCGACAGCGCCACCGTCAGCGCGCAGGGGCCGGGAATGGCCTCCACCGCCACCCGGTTGGCGGCGCACAGGGCCACCAGGTCCTCGCCGGGGTCGGAGATGGCCGGGGTGCCCGCGTCGGTGACCAGGGCGCAGCTCTCCCCCGCCTCCAGCCGCCGGAGGATGGCGGGGCCGGCAGTTTCGCAGTTGTGGCGGTGGTAGGCCGCCATGGGCTTTTTCAGCCCCAGGTGGTTGAGCAGCTTCACCGTCACCCGGGTATCCTCGGCGGCGAGGAAGTCCGCCGCCGCCAGTACCTCCGCCGCCCGGCGGCTGATATCCCCCAGGTTGCCGATGGGGGTGGGCACCAGATAGAGCTTTCCGGCCATGCGCTACAACTCCTTTTTGTCCGCCCCGCTCCTTTGGAACGGGGCGGCTCATTTACTCAATCAGGGAAATGGTCACGATTCGTTCGCAGTGCTGTTCTTCCCCTGGAATGGGGGTCAGGAAATACTGGGTGGACCAGTCGTCTTTGTAGCCGGCCAGCTCCGCTTCCTGGACGATGCGCAGGCCGCGGTACTCCATTTCCCCGTCCTCCCAGCGGTCCAGAACCCCTCCCACCGCGTCCAGCCAGCCGTCCGCGCCGTAGAAAAGCGTCCATCCGCCCGTTCCGCCGGACAGGGCCAGCACCGCCAGCTCCTCCCGGACCGCCGCGGGCAGGCTCTGGAGCAGCCCCCCCGACACCCGCAGGGTCACCGCCGTTATATGGCCGTCCTCCAGGGTGAACTCCGGCTCGTCCCACTTTGGTTCGTCCAGGATCACCCACACCCCGCCGATCTCCCGCTTCCATTCGCCCTGGTAGCTGGAATTTTGGGGCTCTTTCCACCGCCCGTCCCGGTCCATGGCCAGGCCCTCATAGCTGGAGCCGGAGCCGCTGTCCAGCAGGCGGAGGAAGTGGGCGTAGTTGCGGGAAAATTCCTCCACCGTCAGCTCCCCCCGGCAGGGGGGCAGGGTGCTCCAAAGCAGGGTTACAAACAGCAATCCCCCCAGGGCCAGCCGCGCCGCCACAAAGGCCGACTCGCTGAACCGCCGCTCCACCTTGGTGTAGCGGTAGCCCTCCTCCCCGTCCCAGGGACAGTCCCGGCCGTCCAGGCCCGTCACCCGGCCCTGCCACATCCGCCACAGGTTCCAAATGGGGATGTCCCAACCGTAGCCCTCCCAGGCCACCCGCCGGCTGCGCTCCCAGCCCTGGGCGATGGACAGCTTCTCCCCGTCCTCACCCCGGAGCTTCAGGCCGAACAGCCACTTCCCCGGCGTCCAGCCCCAGTAGTGCAGCCACAGCGGTTCCAGCGCCAGGGTGAGGGCCAGCAGGCCCATGCCCAACAGGACGGCGGCCAGGGGCTCCGTTTGCAGGCGGATAAAGCTCTGATCCCGGAAGGCCACCAGCCACGCCAGATTAATCAGCGTGTCATAGAGCGCCATGTCCAGCGACCGGGCAAAAAACCGCTGCCAGGGGCAGAAGCAGGCCCTGGGAACGTTGTCCCGCCCCCCCTCCGCCGGGGACGGCCCGGGCAGGGCGGGCCGCTGGGGCCCTTCCATCTGCCTCAGCCAGGGCTGGGGATCCAGGGCGGCGTACTCCACCCCGCTGCGCTCCAGCTCCCGGCACACCGCCGCCGCCCGCTCGAGGGCGGCCTTGTCCCCCTCCAGCCGGGTGGCCTGGGTGAACAGCGCCCGCTCCAGGGTGAGCGCCCCGCCCTGCACCCTGCGGATGGTGTCGATGTCCAGCTGAAGCTGCCGCAGCAGCTTGATTTTCTCCAGGGTTCGGGCGTCCTCCTCCGAATAGTCCCGGTAGCCGTTGTCCAGGCGGCGCGGGGAGAGCAGGCCCTCCCCCTCGTAAAAGCGGATGTTGGCCCGGGTCATTCCCGTCCTGTTTTCCAGCTCCTTGATGGTCATGAAACCACCTCCCAGCCACATCCTAACCTGTCAAGCCCCTCGACAGTCAAGGCCTTTTTGCAAATTTCCCGAAAATTCATCCCGCCGGGGCACGGGTCACCGCTCCAGCCACGCCACCGGCCCGTCCCACAGCGCCTGGGCGGCCCGCTCCGCCGCGCGTCTGTCCTCCGCCGTCCAATGGCCGAAGGGGGTCAGCTCCACCTGCGCCCCCCGGCGGCGCCACCGGCCCGCCACCCGGCCCCGGAGCAGGATGGGGGCCATGACGATGCCGGACAGGGAAAAAATTTCCCGCAGATGCTCCGCCGGGAGGAACAGCCCGTCCTCCTTGCGGTAGCCCAGCATCAGCTGGTCGAAGCCCGCCAGAAGCAGGCAGTCCGGGATGTCCGGCCAGTCCCCCTCCCCCCGGTCCAGCCAGAAACAGTCCCGGCCGTCCACCTGGGCGCATTCCAAAGGCAGAGCGTCCATCACCGCCTTGACCTCCCGCTGGGGACGGCCGAAGAAATAGGCCGCGTCCCGCAGGGTGGCGGGGCCGTAGTGGGTAAAGTACCGCCGGGCCAGCTCCAGCCGGGCTGGCCCCTCCTCCATGGGGGTGAAGGGCGGGCACAGCCGGAACCCCTTCTCCTGGCTGACGGTATGGACGATCCGCCCTGTCTCCGCCAGGTGGCGCAGCAGGCCGCCCCAGCTGTTAAAGACGCTCTCCCCCTCCCGCCCGGTCATGTCCCGGGCGGCGCAGGCGGCGCGCAGCTCCTCCCGCGTCCGGGGCCCGCCCGCCAGCTCGTCCAGGATGACCCCGGCAAAGTACCCCTTGCGTTCCAGGGTGATATACTCCTCCCCCTCCATCCGGTCCACGTCCCGCAGGGCGTGGTCCCGCCCCCGGTGGAGAAACAGGGGCAGGTCGGCGGGGTCAAACAGGTGAACCGTCCCCCGGATGGTCCAGCTCTTGACCATCTTGTCCGGCTCCGCCGGACTGTCCCCCCGGATGGCCAGGGCGTGGAGGGCGGCGGACAAAAACTGGGCCTGTACGCCGTTCAGATCCCGGCACACCGCCAGGGGCGGGGCCGGACAGGTCAGGTGCTGCCCCGCCAGGATGCGCGCCCGGCGCTCCCACCCATCCATGGGCTATTTCACCTGGTCCTTCCGCATGGTCAGTGAGATGCGCTTCTTTTTCTCGTCCACTTCCCTCACCCACACCGTTACCACATCCCCCACGCTGAGCACCTGGGAGGGGTGCTTGATGAAGCGGTCGCAGATCTGGCTGATGTGCACCAGCCCGTCCTGGTGGACGCCGATGTCCACAAACGCGCCAAAGTCGATGACGTTGCGCACCGTGCCGCGCAGTTCCATGCCCGGTTTCAGGTCTTTCACGTCCAGCACGTCGGTGCGCAGAACCGGGGCGGGCAGCTCGTCCCGGGGGTCCCGCCCCGGTTTGACCAGCTCGGCGGCCACGTCCCGCAGGGTGGGCACCCCCACGCCACATGCCGCCGCCGCTTTTTCCTCGCCGTAGGCGGCCAATTGGCCCTTCAAATCCCCCAGCCTCCCCGCCTTCACGTCGGCCAGGTCGTGGCCGCACAGGGCCAGCAGCTTTTCCGCCGCCCCATAGCTCTCCGGGTGGACGGCGGTGTTGTCCAGGGGGGAGTTGCTCTCCGGCACCCGCAAAAAGCCCGCGCACTGCTCGAAGGCCTTGGGCCCCAGCTTGGGCACCTTCAAGATCTGCTTCCGGGCGGTGAAGGGCCCGTTCTCCTCCCGGTATTTCACGATATTTTTGGCGGTGGTCCCGTTCAGCCCCGCCACCCGGGTGAGCAGGGGCGCGGAGGCGGTGTTCACGTCCACCCCCACGGCGTTCACGCAGTCCTCCACCACCCCGTCCAGCGCCTCGCCCAGCCGCGCCTGGGGCATGTCGTGCTGGTACTGGCCCACGCCGATGGATTTGGGGTCGATCTTCACCAGCTCCGCCAGGGGGTCCTGGAGCCGCCGGGCGATGGACACCGCCGAGCGCAGGTTCACGTCGAACTCGGGGAACTCCTCCGCCGCCAGCTTGGAGGCGGAGTACACCGACGCCCCCGCCTCGTTCACCATGGCGTAGCTCACCCCGCCCCCCGCCTTGCGGATCAGCTCCACCGCCATCTGCTCCGTCTCCCGGCTGGCGGTGCCGTTGCCGATGGCGATGTGGGCCACCTTATGCTTTTTGATGAGGACGGCCAGCTTGTCAATGGCCTCGTTCTTCCCCCGCTCCCCGTGGGTGGGGTAGACCACCGTGGTGTCCAGCACCTTCCCCGTGGGGTCCACCACCGCCACCTTGCAGCCCATGCGGTAGCCGGGGTCCAGCCCCATGGTGACGAAGCCCTTCACCGGGGGCTGCATGAGCAGGGGCTTCAAATTCAGGGCAAACTGGCCGATCGCCCCTTCGTTGGCCCGGTCGGTGAGGTCGGAGCGCACCTCCCGCTCCAGCGAGGGGGCGATGAGCCGGTCGTAGGCGTCCTCGGCGGCGGCCTTCACAAACTCCATGGCCGCCCGGCCGGGCACCACCCGGCGCCGCAGGGCCACCAGGGCAGCCTCCCGGTCCATCTCCACCGATACCTTCAGGATTTCCTCCCGCTCCCCCCGATTCATGGCCAGCACCTGATGCCCCTGGGTTTTAGATAACGGGCTTGAAAACCCATAGTAGAGCCGGTACACGCTGTCCTCCGCCTCCTTGGCCGCCGCCCGGGAGGAGACGGACGCCCGCCGCCAGTACAGCTCACGGAGCATCCCGCGCACCCCGGCGTCGTCGGAGATCAGCTCGGCGATGATGTCGGAGGCCCCCTGGAGGGCGTCCTGGGCGGTCTCCACTCCCTTTTCGGGGTCGATATAGTCCAGCGCCGCCCCCTCCATGTCCACCGCCGGGCCCTGGGCGAAGGCCAGCAGGGCCAGGGGCTCCAGCCCCTTTTCCCGGGCAATGGCGGCCCGGGTGCGCCGCTTCTGCTTATAAGGCCTGTAAAGGTCCTCCACTTCCGCCAGGGTGGCGGCGGAGTCGATGGCCGCGGCCAGCTCGTCGGTGAGCTTGCCCTGGTTCTCAATGGCCTGCTTCACCTCGTCCCGGCGGTCCTGCAAATTGCGCAGGTATTGCAGGCGGTCCGCCAGCTGGCGGATGAGCTGGTCGTCCATGGCCCCGTGGAGCTCCTTGCGGTAGCGGGCGATGAAGGGGACGGTGTTCCCTTCGTCCAGCAGGGTGATGATGTTCTCCACGTGCTGGGCCGGGCGGTCCAGCTCCCGGCTGAGAATTTGTATAATTGTCTCCATTTATTTCCCCTCGTTATCATAGTCTGGGGCTTCCCCCTGCGCTTTTCTTTGGCGCGGCGGGCCCAAATCCGTTTCCTCATTTTAACATGCCCTGCCCCAAATGGCAAGAGCGCCCCCCAGCCTTGCCGGGGGGCGCTCCCGTTCAATCGGACAGCAGCATACGGTCGTTGTCCAGTTCATGGCCTGTCCCCGCCCGGAACCGGCGCAGCAGGCCGTCCACCGTCATGCCGGCGCGCTCCTCCCCGGACACGTCCAGCACAATGCGCCCGTCCGCCATCATCAGCGTGCGGTTACCCATATCCAGCGCCTGCTTCATGTTGTGGGTGACCATCAGGCAGGTGATATGGTGGTCCGCCACAATGGTCCGGGTGAGCTCCAGCACCTTTTCCGCCGTGCCGGGATCCAGGGCGGCGGTGTGCTCGTCCAGCAGCAGCAGCTTGGGGGTGACCAGGGTGGCCATCAGCAGGGTGAGGGCCTGGCGCTGCCCGCCGGACAGCAGCCCCACCGGCTGGCGCATCCGGTCCTCAAGGCCCATGCCCAGCAGCTTCAGCTTTTCCGCGAAGAACTCCTTGTCTTTTTTTCCGATCCGGCTGAAGGGGCTGGTCTTTTCCTCTGTGGAACGCAGGTAGGCCAGGGCCAAATTCTCCTCGATGGTCATGGAGGGGGCGGTGCCCCGGAGGGGGTCCTGGAACAGCCGCCCGATGACTACGCTTCGCCGGTGGTCGGGGGTGAAGGTGATGTCCCTGCCGTCCAGGGCGATGGAGCCGCTGTCCACAAGGAAGCTGCCCGCGATGGCGCCCAGCAGGGTGGACTTGCCCGCCCCGTTGGAGCCGATGATGGAGGCGAAATCCCCCGGCTTCAGGTGGAGGGACAAATCCGACAGCGCCGTCTTTTCATTGACCGTGCCCAGATTGAAGGTTTTGGAGACGTGGTCGATGCGCAGCATGTCAGCGCGCCCCCCTTCGTCCCGCCGCCAGGCGGCGTTTTTGAAACACGGCGCCGCTCTTGATGGCCGGGGCGGCGATGGCCAGCGCCACCACCAGGGCGGTGACCAGCTTTAAACACTCGATGGGCACAATCCTGGTGTTGAGGACGGCGGCGTAAATGAAACGGTAGACCACGGAACCCGCCATGACGGCCAGGATGCCCCGGCCGGTCCCCCCCCGGCCCACCAGCGTCTCGCCGATGATGAGGCAGGCCAGGCCGATCACCACGATGCCCGCGCCCATGTTGGTGTCCACCGTCTTTTGGTACTGGCCCACCACCGCGCCGGACAGCCCCGTGAGGGCGTTGGCTATGCACAGCCCCACCGTCACCGTAAAAGCCGGGTTGACGGAGGAGGAGCGCACCATGTCCCGGTTGTCTCCGGTGGCCCGGATGGACAGCCCCAGCCGGGTGCCCAGAAACAGCCACAGCAGCGCGCCCGCCGCCGCCGTGACGGAGGCGGACAGCAGCAGCTCATACCACGCCCCGCCCACCCCGGCGTCCCGGAGCAGGGTAAACACGGTGTCCGCCCGGAGCAGGCTGGCGTTGGACTTCCAGCCCATGGTCATCAAATTGACCGTGTACAGCCCGGTGTTGGTGATGATGCCCGCCAGGATGGAAGGCACCCCCAGGCGGGTCTGCAAAAAAGCGGTGACAAACCCGGCGCACGCCCCGGCCAGCATGGCCGCCGGGATAGCCAGGACGGGGTGGCCCGCCGCCGTCAGCGTCACCGACACCGCCGCCCCCAGCACAAAGCTGCCGTCGGTGGTCAGGTCGGCGATATCCAGGATGCGGTAGCTCAAAAACAGCGCCATGGCCACCAGGGCGTATTGGAAGCCCAGCTCCAGGGCGGTCTGTACGATTTGCAGCACGGCTTTTCGCTCCTCTCGCGACGTCAGGCGGCTCAGTCCTCCGTGGTGGTAACCTCCACCACGGAGCCCATGGTGCTGAACACGGAGTAGTCCGCGCCCAGTCCTGCGGCGGTCTCAGTGTTGACGGTGATGATGCCGCCGTCCATCAGGTAGAAATCCTCCACGCCGTCCATGCCCTGGGCGACCACCTGGTAGGCCAGGCCCGCGGTGCGGCGGCCCACGTCGGTGTAATTCACGCCGCAGGTGGCGAAGGCGCCGTTGCGCACAAAGGAGTCCGCCCCGGTGTAATGGGGGATGCCCGCCTGGATCAGATCCTCATAAATGGCCAGCTCGGCGGCGGCGATGATGTTGTCGGTGGGGGTGAAAATGGCGTCCACCCCTTCGGCGATGAGGGCGGAGACGGCGGCGATCACCTCGTCGTTGGTGTTGGCCGTCCGCTCCACATGTTCGATCCCCCTGCCGTCCAGCTGCTCCTTGGCCTCGGCGATGGGCTTGGCGGAGTTGGCCTCGGACAGGGAGTACAGCAGCCCCACCTTCTTTACGTCCGGGTTCTGGGCCAGCATCATGTCGATGATGAAGCGGGTGTTCAGCGCGTCGCTGGTGCCGGTCACGTAGTCCAATCCGGTGAGCCCGGCCCCCTCCGGGTCGGAGACGGTGGCGAACACCACGGGGATTTTGCTGTCCTCGGCGCTGGCGGCGGCGATCTGGGCGGCGGTGGTGGCGATGGGGATGATGACGTCCGCCTGATCGGCAATGGCCTGGTCGGCCAGCTGCTTCAGGGTACTCTGGTCCCCCTGGCCGGAGGTGGTGTGGTATTGGATGGTCACCTTGTTGTCCTCGGCCAGCTGGGCCAGCTCCGCCTCAATGGCCTGGGCGATCTCGTCCAGGGAGGGGTGGTCCATCTGCTTGATGATGGCCACCTGATAGGTCCTGTCCCCGGCGGGCTCCACGGCCTGGCTCTCGCCGCTGTTGGTCTGGGATTTCTGGGTCCCCCGCGCGCTGTCGTCGGAGCAGCCCCCCAAGGACAGGGCCAGGGCCGCGGCGGCGGCGATGGCAAAGAGTTTTTTAACGATGCTGTACTTTTTCATAATGTTTTCCTCCTGAACTGTAGTTACGCTGCGCCGGTTCGCGCCGGCTCCACGCTCTCAGGTGGCAGATGACCCGAATTTTGCCGGGATTCGGGGAGGAAAAAGAAAACAGCCTTTGTCCCCACATGGGACAAAAGCCATTGCTTCTGCGATACCACCCAAATTGACGCTGTAAAACGCCCTCTCGCTTACGCGTACCATCATACGCGCCCCGGTGGATAACGGGTGGGATGCCCGTCGGTCCCTACTTGGCCCATGCCGTTCGGTCCGCCCTCCGAAGTCCATTCGCCGGCCGCTCGCCGCCCCGTTCCCACCATCGGGGGCTCTCTGAAGGTTCGCCGCGCCGGGTACTTCTCTCCGTCACTGGTTTGTTCTATTTGATTACTGTCATTATACGCAGGAAGGGCCGGTTTGTCAACCCCTTCCCCCAGAAAATTTTTACCGCGCTAAAGTAAAAAACCGCGTCCCCGCCCCAGGCCGGGGCGGGGACGCTCCCTCACCATTTGTTTTCCACCTTTTCCGCGAAGCCGAACAGCTCCCGTACCTGGACGGCCCTGCCGTCGTCCAGCACCGCCGTGCCGCTGAACCGGCCGAACACCTGGTGCTGGTCGCTCTTGATGATTCCCACGCTGGTGCACGACGTACGGTCCAGCACCGGCACAAAGTCCATCTCAAACCGTCCGTCGTCGCTGGTAAAGCGCCAGGGCTTCATGTAGTCCTCTTTCCCGTCCCGCCTGGGGATTCCGAAGTCCACCTTTGACAGCTTGTGGGCCTTGCCCTGGTAAAACAGCATATTCTCCGTGGCGGCAGAGGTGTCCCCAAAGCCATAGCCGATGTTGAATCCAAACTCCGCCCCCTCCGCCAGCCCGGAGGCTGACCCCCAGTACCAGGTATTGTGATAGGTCCACACCCCCCGGCCCCAGTCCAGCACGGCAAAGGAATCCTCCGGGGCAAAGCGGTACTCCTCCTCCCCAATGCGCACCGTACCCTCCGCCCGCATGCAGTTGATCTTCTGGTTATAATAGAAATGGGCGGGCTTTTCAAAGGGCGTGCAGATCACCATAGACTCCTCCGGCTCTCCGGTGAGGGTGATCTGGGCGTCCAGCGCCTTTCCGTCCCGGAAGCCGTCCATGTGGGCGGTGAGCTGCCGCTTCCCCTCCCCCACCTGGAACAGGATGGCGTGCTTTTTGCCTGAGCTGGCGGTAATCCCCGCCGCCGAGGTGGGCGGCAGGCCCGTCCGCCCCATGGGCAGCACGGACATGGGACTTTTGGTCACCTCCCAGGGCTCCCCCTCAAAGGACAGGAAGGAGATGGAGTCCAGCCCCATATAGCTGTTGTCCGCGATGGTCAGAGCCAGCCCAAAGCGGCCGTTGCCAATGAAATAGTAGTCCCATTCCTTTAGCCGGGTTATGCCGCCCCGGACCTTTTTTCGGTCATACACGGGCAGCAGCCGCTTGGCATACCCCGCCCGGGTGAGGTTCCCCTGTCCGTCCAGCAGCGGTATCCGCTCAGTGATCTCGTACTGCATATCAACGCCTCCTCAATGGCGGGGCTGTCCCGCAGTCCCATTTCAGCCAGCATACCATATTTCCCCCAACTGCACAAGGAAAAACGCCCGATACTTTGTACCTTTTCACAGGGAGAAAGCAAAACTTTACAAAAAAAGAGGGAGGGACAGGCAAGCTTTCCCCCTCCGCCGCATAGGCTCTCCCCACGGAGGTGGTGGCGCTGTGCTCGGACTGCTCAGACAACAAAAGGTGCGCGACGCCCTGGCGGGGCTGGCGCTGCTCATCGCTACGGCGGGGCTGGTGGCCGCCCCGGGGGAGGCCATTGCCGGGGCCAAGGACGGGCTGGCGCTGTGCTTCAATGTCATCGTGCCCTCCCTGTTCCCTTTTTTTGTGCTGTCCTCCCTAGTGGTAGACCTGGGGCTGGCGGCCTATCTGGGGCGGGCGCTGGAGGGGCTGATGCGCCCACTGTTCCGGGTCAGCGGCAGCTGCGCGGCGGCGGTGGCCCTGGGGTTCATCGGCGGCTACCCCGTGGGGGCGCGCACCGCCCTCCAGCTCTACCAGCAGGGACTGTGCTCCAAGCCGGAGGCGGAGCGGCTGCTGGCCTTTTGCAACAACTCCGGTCCCGCCTTTATCCTCGGCGTGGTCGGGGCGGGCATCTTTGGGGACAGCCGGGTGGGTTTTCTCCTCTACCTGACCCACGCCCTGGCGTCGCTGCTGGTGGGCCTGCTGTTCCGCTTTTACGGGGGGACAGGACGCCGGCAGTCCGCCTCCCCCCGGCCCAAACCCATCCAGGCGGTCACCGTCCCAGCCGCCTTCACCGGCGCGGTGGTCCGCTCCCTGCAAAGCACCCTGAACATCTGCGCCTTTGTGGTGTTTTTTTCCGTGGTGCTCCAGCTTCTGTCCGTCTTTGGGGTATTCGCCGCCCTGGCCGAGCTGCTGGCCCTGGCCGGGTTTGAGCCGGAATGGGCCCAACGGCTGGTGGCGGGGCTGCTGGAGCTCTCATCGGGAGTGTCATCCCTGCGCGGCGGCACGCACCTGGCGGGGCGGGTGTCCATGGCGGCCTTCATGCTGGGGTGGGCGGGGCTGTCCGTGCACTGCCAGGTGCTGTCCTTCCTGGTAGACAGCGGCCTGTCCGCCAAAACCTATCTGGCAGGCAAGCTGTGCCACGGCCTCATCGCCGCCGGACTGACCTGGTGTCTCACCAGGCTGTTTCCCCTGTCCGCCCCGGTGGCCGACTATCTGGCCGAGCAGGCCGAGTCCATCGCCGCGCTGGACTTTTCCACGGCGTTGGCGGCATCCTCGCTGGCCGCATTGGCGGGCTGGCTGCTTTTGGCGGCCCTTTGCCGCTCCCTTTGGCGAAATAAATGTAGCAATCCGCCGCATTATCGTGTATAATAGAAAAATAAGTTGTCTTTGACCGCCGCGGCGGCAATGTGACGGCGGTTACCGTCTGGAGGGGAAGCGTCATGCTGTTTGAGAAAAATATTGAGCCGCGCTGCGGCTACTGCCAATGGGCCAGCCCCTTGGACGGGGGACGGCTGGTGTGCGCCAAAAAAGGCATTGTAATCTGCACCGGCTCTTGCCGGCGGTTCCGCTATGATCCGCTCAAGCGCGTTCCGCCCAAGCCCCTGGCGGCCAGTTTCGCGCATTTGAAAGACGAGGATTTCACCCTTTAGGATTCCCCTGGCAAACGGGGGACTCCGCGCACCGAAAGGGCAGCCGTGAGTGTGACGTAAAAAAGCGGGGGCGGCAGGCCTGTGGCCTGCCGCCTTTTTTCTGTACATTTCAGCTCAGCTGTGTTATGATACCGGCAGGCGGAGATAAAAACACAGTCCCCGTCGGGTAGTCGGGGCGCGGGAGCCCTCCCTCCCGCCAGTAACCTGCCTCCTTGGTTGTCCCTTCTCCGCAGAGAGGATTCAAAGGAGGAAAAATAAACATGTGTCTCTCTAAAGCAAGCCTTACGGTGTATTTTGAGCCGCCCTTCTGGGTTGGGCTGTACCAGCGGGAGGACGAGGATGGCTGCCGGATATCTAAAATCACGTTTGGCGGCGAGCCCCGAGATCAGGAGGTGCTGGATTGGCTGCTCCGCCGCTGGAGGGAACTTCGGTTCAGCCCGCCGGTTCCGGCCAACCGGGCCGTTGCCCGCCCGCCCAGCCCAAAGCGAATGCGGCGGGAGGCCCGCAGGGCCACCCAGCCTGCCGAAACCGGCACCAAAGCCCAGCAGGCCCTTCAACTCCAGCGAGAGCAGAGCAAAATACAGCACAAGGCCGATTCCAAAGAACGCCGAGAGGCGGAGCGGGAGCGGAAGTTCACCCTTCGGCAGGAGAAACGCAGGCAGAAGCACCGGGGCCATTAACCCAGGCGACGACAAAAGAAAGCGGACAGTCTTTCGACTGTCCGCTTCTTTGTGTCGGCACTACCTATCTTTCCGGGCCGTCGCCAGCCAAGTATTTTCGGCGCGAGTGAGCTTAACTGCCGTGTTCGGGATGGGAACGGGTGGACCCTCACCGCAATCAGCACCGACTGCGTCGCCACAAGCTCCGTATCGTTCACCTCGCCCTCCGGGCAAGGCCCATTCACTTCGCTGCGGCTCCTTTCCAAATCAAAACCACTTCGCTGGGTTTTGATTTGGTTTGCACAACTTTGTTGCGCTATCTATTTCAACCGCTTTCACGGTTAAAACCTATCTAATCCAAGAAAATGGTGACCCGTGGGAGAGTCGAACTCCCGTTTGCGGCGTGAGAGGCCG
>ERZ779632.509-NODE-509-length-22080-cov-9.601771_pt1 | contig 22080 bp, 22 predicted proteins | sample MGYA00514194_ERZ779632 | MGnify/ENA primary metagenome ERZ779632 (study PRJEB29562, sample SAMEA4376704) | mouse gut metagenome | isolation source: Cecum | study: EMG produced TPA metagenomics assembly of the A DSS colitis mouse model was used to assess the...
CTATTGTCTCATATTTGTCAGGTTTGGTCTAGGTACATGCTATCCACCGTTTACCATAATAAAACCTCCAAACTGTGTAATTCTATCTTACATCATTTTGGAGGTTTACACAAACTTTGGGATAGTCCTTGATAGAGATGCGATCCTATTCAATGGTTAGCGTAGGAATTCTTTGCGCTTACGGTTTTTCCCGTGTTTTCAAGGTTTTTTCGTCCTCGGCTTAACCTCTATTTTTGTTTAGTTGCACTTGTTATTGGAAGTTCACACATATTTCCAGGGTCAAGACTAAATTTTATCATACAGACCTGTTCACCGATTGCTCCAGCACATTCAAAAAAGTATGTGTGAATTCCGTTTGCTCACCGCGCAAACCTGACAAGGGATATGCATTGATTCTATCATAACATTAATACTCCTTCGTTATTGCAGCTAATCCATAGTACTTCATAAAGGCATCCAAATCTTTATCATCCTTTATAAAGGCAACCTCAACAAAATGGCTGGTTAACTTATCTTTGAATCCTGCAACCCTTTCGCCATTACAAATAGAACACCGTAACACAGCTCTCTGCTTATCCGGATCATATTCAACAGAAAATGGTTTTGAATATCTTGCAAACATAATGTTTACTTATTCATTTACTACAGCAAATGATTCATTTTACTTTTTTTTGTTCGAAGGTATCGCTCATTATATTTGTTTGTAGGAATAATCAAAGCTTCTCTATGAACCTCAAACCCCAATTCATTAAGTTGGTTAACCTTGTCGGGATTATTGGTTAATAACTTAAGTTGTTTAACGCCAAGAGTGTTTAAAATATCAGCTGCATCTTTATAATTCCTCAAATCAACTGCCATTCCAATTGCCAAATTAGCCTCCACAGTATCCATTCCTTGTGCTTGAAGTCGATAGGTTTTCAACTTGTTATAAAGGCCAATACCTCTTCCTTCCTGACGAAGATATATTAGAATACCATACTTTGAAGATCCGATTATTTTCAGTGACTCAACTAACTGTGCATGACAGTCACAATGTAACGAGCTAAATATGTCACCTGTCAAACACTCTGAGTGCAATCTCACGATCGGTTCATGTTGTGTCCACTCCGCCTCTCTATGCAAAAATAACACCGTCTCTGAACCACCATTTTCATCCCTATATGCTCTAATTGTAAAATGCCCATATTCTGTTTCAATTTCAGTTTCAGAATAATCCCTAACGTTCATTAATAAGTTCCTCCCATTGTTTGCTTACTATTAGTGGAGCATACCTCTCGCCATACTTCAAAGCCTCATCTCCATACTCATTTGCTTTCTCTGCATTTACAAAAAGCTCTACCATAGCTTCTATAAATTTATTTTTGGTCTCTCCACTATTATAAATATCACCAGCGATTGAATAACCTGTTTTTCCATTTACTACTCTTTCAGAAAGAGCTTTATAATCTGATACAATTAGCGGTTTTCCATATCTCTCGATTTCAGCTGCCGCCAAACAAAACATCTCCGGAAAATCTGATGGAATGACACTAAATCGGCATGAAGCCTGAAGTCTATGTAATTGTTCTTTTGATACCACCCCACACAGTTCAACACCAGAAGGAACATCAACAATTCCCATCACAGAAAGCCACTTATCTTTTGCTTCTTCTTTGGTATAACCCCATAATTCCCAACCACTAGTAACCTTTAGTTTAGCTTCTGGAACTCTTTTCTTTACTTCGGGCCACATGTGCAAAAGAGCTTTCAACCCTCTATTTGGAGTAGATGAATAGAGACAATAATCGCATTCTGATGGCAATTTCCTTTCACATAGATACCTCTCATTAATCGGAAGAAATATCTTATATATTTCATTTGTAATCCCCTTACTATGCAAAATATCCGCCATTGTCTCTGAAGCAAGCACAATTGGAGAATTAGGATATAATTCTCTAAATCGAATTGCTCCATCCGTTCTATCATCCAGCATCCAAAAAACTTGCTTTGGTGCATTATTTTCTAGCACTGAATCTGCAGTCCTAACAGATACTCTCACATCTGGTATCTCAGCAGAATCTATATCCCAAGCACCCTTCCATAAAACACCATCGTACTCACCAGGTGCCCAACAAGCATTATACACCTCGACACGATGTCCCCTTTTAGCTAACTCTCTAGCCAAAACTAGCAATGACCCTTCTGATCCACCCAATCCTGGAACATTTTCATCAATTGGCCCGAAGGTAATTCTTTTACCATAATAAAATTGTATAAATGCCATTATTTTCCCCCTTTATCTGTTATAACATTCTCTTCATTTATGAAGAAATCATCACCAATAATATTAATTCCAAAATGACTCTGTGCAATAACTGCTGCATCATATATTTGATTGATTCCAACTTGTCCCCAATTTAAAAGTTTCGCTGCTCTAAAAGCTGAAACAAAAACTCGTCCATATATCCAACCTGCTTTATCTATATCAGGTCTAGGCGCTCCAATTTCCTTAATGACTCCTGTCATTCTTATTTGTGCATATGCTGGAGATCCATCCTCCTCATCAACCTTTTGATATCCAACCATCACTAATTCCTCTACTGAACAATTTGCTTCTTCACTAAGTTCTCTCCTCAAGGTAGCACAAAAGTCGCTATCGAATACTTCTGGTTTTCCACCAGTAAGTTTATATGCCCCTTTCTCGATTCGCAAGAGAACCCGCCCTTGCTGATCGAAAAATATACCATATACTTGTTTTACGCTCATTCCTACGGGTACATTACCCTTTTCCCATGTAATCTGTGCCATTGTTTTGTCCTCCTATTCTTTTACTTATATAAATTACTTCTTCTTCTACAACATGAATCAAATTTCTTAAATAATATTTTCTTTGTGAATAGTCTAAAAAATAATGCCTTACAAAGGTTTTCCACCATTGTAGAATATATCTATCCGTATTCCCCATATCAACTATGTGCACATCTTGGCCATCCAAATACTCATGAAGCATTTCCATAATTGCCTCATCACTATCAGAATAAATTGCCTCAACATCATCGAATGTAAGTGAAATTTTCTTTACAGTTATATCCTTCATTTTTAAACAATTCAAACCCATTTCTAATACTTCCGAAACAACAAATAATCCTCCATTATAGTTTTCTTTAGCATATGATATTAAGGAATCTGTAATCTTTATCAAATTCTTATTTTTTCTTCGAAATGATTCTTCACTTATCGCTCGTTCCTTTATCTGTTGTACTGCTTCTTCCGAAAATTTGCAGCAAATTTTATTATCTTTATTAACTTCATCATAAATAAGAAAATATGCAAAATCGAAAAACAATTGCCTTGCTATTTCTGACGAAATCTTTGTAGTGAATGCATCAGGCTTTATAATGACATAGTTAATCATAATAATTTATTTATATCCTCAATAATATTTTGTTCAACTATTTCCATATCAAATTGAGTAGTATCAATTAATAATGCGTTTGGTATATCTCGATGAATCAAATCAGTCATCGTATTGTTCCAATTTTCGAACAAATCCTTGTTTTTCCCAAAGAATCTTCTCTCCTCTGTTTTCTGCGTTTTTCCACTATCATACATTTCCCGATGTCTCTTAATCCGCTCCTCAAATACAGCATCAAGAACTACAGCTCCTGAAAAACTAACCATTTTATCATGAAATTTTTCAAAAAATGTGCTCATTTGTGTATCCATATCAACTATAGCTCTCGCCCAAGTCCTATAACTAGAACTTGCTTTTAAAACTATATCCGCATCCCTTTTTGGTCTCCATAGTATAGCATCTAAAAGTGGAGTATATAGATAGATTTTTTTACGAATCACTAATAATATATGAGGGGGGTTTTTGTAAGTCAAACTGACAAGATAATCATCTAATTTTTTTAGCGGAGCAAAGAGCGGTCCAATACAAATTCTGACTGTATACCCCTGCGTTCTATAATAATTTTCTACCTTTCTAGCTATTGTTTTTTTCCCTGAGCAATCAAGCCCTTCTATTAAGTAAAGCACTTTCAAACGTATCACCCTCTCCTATTGGAATCAAAATTGTCCTTTGCCTATCACAACTTTCCTTAATTAAGCCTCGTATTTTCTCATGAATCTCATTTCTATTCAATGAATCAAGTATATGAATAGGATATGTAGTACCATCATTCTTAATCAATTCAGCATAATTCCATGAATCTTCATTATCTCCCAAATAACCTATTATTCTTCGCTCATCTTCCGAAAAATTCATAATACTCTCTAGCAATTCAAAGCACCCATAACTATTTCCATAGTGAAAAATAGCAGTCTTTTGGCAAGCAACAATACATTCCAAAACACAAGATAAAACTAATCCTGGAAGAATTTTTTTATCCAAAAATAGAGAATATACCATATCCTTTGTCATTCTAATTTTATCATTTGGATTCAACACATTAACTACAGTAAAATATTCTTTCCCTTTCGCATACTTTATATTCCATGATCTATTCTTGTATTCAGTAATAATACCTATCATTCCCAATAATTCTCGTTTTCGTAAATCAAGCAATTTATCTAATATACTAAATATATCAGATTTTATCCTGCTATAGGAATCTATCAACATCTCGTAATTGTTGTGCTTTGTATATGAGATAAGTTCTGGAGCAACTATTCCTGTTATTTCGTATAAGAAATCATTATTAACCCTATTTACAATTTCCCCCACTGTAAAAGTAGGTTTTTCAAAACATAAGCCATTATATCGATTCCAAAACTCCTGATATGCTTTCAGAGCGTAAGAATCACTACTACTCATTCCTAACTTTACTATCTCCTCTATATAATTCAAAACTTGTGGATCATTGCAATTTTTCCACCACATGAACCACTCGACAGGTTTGTTTATATCTCTAACTTCTAGTCCCGCTCTGGAAAAAATCATCTCTCGTAATGTCGAACCACCATATCTTCTTGGCACCTCTGTCAGAATACCTTTTCTATTTTGAAACAGTGCATTATATCTTAAGTGATGAATAGGCAATCTTGAAGAAGGATTGATAGTTGGATGCCACGAATCAGTAAAGAGTATATAATCCTCATTTTTTAATATATATTCATTTTTCATAATTCTTCCCTTTGCTTAACTATAATCCAAAACATGATATCCAGCTGCTATGTCATTAAATAGTGAAGATAATCTATATCATTTTCATCACTCACATGAACCAGGTTTTGTGTCCCTGTACCATTCACTCCAAGTGGTTTCAAAAAGCGTCTAACAAATATTTTTAAATGTTGCAACAAAAAAAGATTGTCATTTCCTATGCAACTCAACAAAAAAACTTTTTTTCCTTCAAAATAGTCAAATATTTCTTTCTCATGCCCATTTATTTTATCTTTATATATTTTTTTTATATCGTCTTTAGTTAAAAGAATTTCTTTCACAGAAGTAATAGTAAATTTCAAATGTAGTATACCCATAATAATAATGTATGTATTTGGAATGAGCATATCATCACTAAACATTTCTGCAAGTTCTTCCAGTGACTTTACTATATCTTTCGACACATTATTGTAATTTCCGACAAATTCGTTTTCTGTTATCGCTCTTTCGCCAATATGTCGTGCTGCCAAAGTTGCAGCATCCGCATCAAAATCAGCTTTAGTCATTTCAATCTGTGAATTAATATAAACTGCCAAATTTCGATATAATGAATTTGCAACTTTCATATTTGAATTTAACAAAACGCCATCCGGCTTTATCATAACAATTGTTTCACTACTCATAATTATCGTTTCCTTGCTCATATATCAGGTGTCTCTACTTCCGTTTTAGTGATAGCATCTAAATAGAACAAAACAAAATGAGATATCCCTTAAAATATTGATTAATCTACAAAAGGAGGCACTCATTATTCAAGACAAAAAATTCATCACACCAAACAGTTCTTGTTGGATGCTGTCATTTAACGCAAGGGGCATCCTTATTTAACTCAAGCAGAAGCAGCCAAGAACCTCGGTACAGGTATCAGCACTCTTGCTCGCTGGGAAGCTCAGTTTCGAGATACCGAAGGTAATATCCCTGTCAGAGGATCTGGTAACTATGAATTAGACGAAGCCAAGGAAATTGTTCGTCTTAAGCATGAGCTTCGTAATGCTTAGGATGCGCCTGATGTGATAAAAAAGCTATCAGCATTCTTGGGAAGGATTAAGGGCGCTATCTATACAGAAGTTTCTGCAATGGTAGAGGCGTCTAAAGAACCCGGACGCCACGTCTCTACTTCCAAAATGTGGAAATTATCGGTGTGTCTCGCTCTGGATACCGTTCTTTCTTAACCGTAAGATTTCTGCTTCTAGATCTGTGAAAAAGAAAAAACAGACTATGTCTCCTGCTGAATACGATAAACTGTATGGAAGTGGAAGGTTTATGTCTCTGCTGGCAACTTCTCTGGCAGAATTTGTACTAAAATCTTGACATAGGGTCATTTAAATATTTTTCTATTTCTTCTCCTTGCCCAAGTATAATGTCGATAGTTCTTTTCTTCGCTATACTTTGTTCGATATAATCAGAACAATGTTTGAATCCCCTATCTTTTATAGCCATTAAATCCAACAAATGTAATGGATAATCTGTATTGTTTGAACTACATATTCTTGCAAAATTCCAAGATTCTTGCTCATCCTCCCAATATCTTAGTTTGCTCAAGTAATCCACTTTCATAACTTTCGAATATTTTTCGAACTTTTCAATGCAATTGCCATAATGAGTTAATTCATAACCATTCGACATCAAAACTAATTCGAGAATGACCAACAAATCCAAACTAGGTTCAAATACGCCTTCTGAAAAAAGAACTCGCAAATCATTCACATCAATCTTAATAATATTTAATGGATCAGATAGTTCCTTTCCACAAAAGGTATTTTCCCCACTGATAAACTCGACATAGTACTCTCTTCCATAATAATCTGTGACAATTCCTAAAGAACAATTCAATTCTGAATGTGTCCCTATAGAAACGTAAGATAACAACGCTCCCAAATCCCCGCAAACGATATTAAATGCATTTGATAAATCTTGCAATAAAGCATGTTTTTTCAAAGAAATTAAATCAATATCCGGCAATCCATTAAATATCTCTTTATATAAATAATTATTTACCTTATGAACTATTTCTCCCATCGTATATTCAGGATAAATATCCATATATTTCAGATATTGTTTCAAATACTTACTGTATTGTTTTTTCTGACATAAATCACAATATTTATGTTTAGACGCATTTTCAAATATGCTGGACATTACATTTATTGCACGACTACTATTACCACTAATCCACCATGGCATCCATTCTTGCCCAACTGCAATTGGCACAATCCTAATGCGACCACCGTCCCTAATTCGCATTAATCTTATAGTACTCCCACCATATCGACGCGGCAGTTGATTTAATACCCCAATATATCCACTTCCTAGAAGTTCTGCATATCTCAAATGATGTATTGGCATCCTAGAAGAAGCATTTAATGTCGGGTGCCATCCGTTTGTGATAATCAACTTACTTTCCATTATTCTTCCCACTCATTCCAAACGCTAGTATTCAAACACTGCTCCTGTTGAATCAAATTAAAACGCAGTTCCTTAGTTCTTTCTTCCTCGCTTCCTGAGCGAAATGCGTGATTAACATGAAATACTCCCGTTGACAACACAGGAACTACCATAGCTCCTCTTGCTATTGCTTTCGCAGCAAAAGTTCCATCTTCAGGTCCATACCCCACGAAAGAAGGGGGAAACTTAATTCTAGCATATTTATCTTGCATAAACATATTATTACCTTTTACCATAAATGCCAAATCAACAGGACCTATTCTCATTCCATATCCAAAATGTTTGAATGCATCTGTTTCATCAAAAGCGCAAACCTCCATCTCCTTGTTCACTGGAAATAATCCTAATCTTCCAGGTGAATACGAAGTCCTTATACGCGTATCTTCTTCAATATTTGCTTGTCTGCTTTGAATGCCTTTTCCTTCCGGCAAATATTCCCTAAACGAAACCGCCAATACATTAGGAGCAAGTAACTGCCGAAACAAATGCTCATATATAAAATTTTCCTGCAAAATAGTATCTCCATCCAAAAACATAATATTGTTATACTTCGAAAGTTCTATCCCTTTATTTCGCGCTCCACCACTATATATTTTTGAATCACTGCGTACTACTCTAATATTTTCATTTTTCTGATTAATTATCAAAGGTACAACATTAGCATCATCCACAATAATGCATTCCCAATCTTTCAACTTGCTGAAGCTTATTGCTCGCATTATGGATTCAATAACAATATCAATAGTTTCATGAATTCCAAAACCAGGAATTATGATTGCCAGTCCTACATGACTAAGATCTATCTTCGGGCACTCTCCCTTAATGAAATCTTTTACTCCCAGTTTCTTAGCCAATAACTCTATCAACCAATAATCATTATTCATATACTCTAATCTATCATTAATGGATACTTGCACATCAAAGTCGAATGTTCTCCCCCATCCCATCCATGATAAACAATCTATTATGGGACATTCTAATTCAAGCAATTTACCTATGCAAGTAAATGGTTCTTTTCGAGTTCTCACAAAAAATTCACAATGAGCTTTGCTAGTATTATTAGTATTATTCTCTTTCAATACCTTCAAAATATTTTGCATTTGTTGACTCATTGGATTCCCACTTGGTGAAACAATTTCATACCTAGTATCCCCAATGTAGAAATACGCAACTATTTCAAGTGCTTGGAAACCTGTATCTTCCCACCTAATATACATATTATTTAATTCCCTCGATAATTTATCCAAATCAATATCCCCCTTATCCAAACCAATATACATATAAAACTTATTCTAAATGATTCTTTGATATAATATCCATTATTATTTCACACGCATTCGAAAAATAATCTGACATTGTCAATCCTCCATTTAATACTATTCCTGACACTCCTAGTTTCAACATCAACCACAAATCTACCAAATCAGATTGAGAAGGATAACTGGCATTAATCAATGAATTCATTATTCCCGTTGCTATATAGACCTCTCTACAATTACGTTCCGCACAATTAATCAATGTTTTCTCAACGCTAATCAAATCAGAAAGTGGATCAATATTACAATAATCCCCTCGTCCAAGCATTACCTCAGTTTCTTGAAGTATGGAATCGAGAATACTCATTCCTCTCTTGGATTCTATTTTACTAATAATTTGAGTATCTATTCCCTCTTTATGAAGCTCTTCTTTTAAAAGACGTATTGCAGCAACATCTTCAACAAAAGAAAGAGTTATGCTTTCTGGTTTTACTCTTTTTATACAATTTACATACATTTGAATATCAAGAACCGTATCAATCTGAGTTTCAAAAACAAGCGATTTTGTATTTTTAAGAGTAACATCTACTTTTGCTTCTAAAATAATACGTTTATCATCACATATATCAACAACTGTGAATTCACCTTCTAAATCACCATAAACTACACGTTCTCCAACATATCTTTTCTGATAAATCCTTGCATCATCTGCAAAAATCAACTTCTCTGTACATATACATGCAGTATTTTGACTGCACAAGCAAATACAATCCCCCTTATTTACAACCATTTTATTAGCCCCATTTTGCAGAAATATACGTAACTTTCTTTGAGGATAAGGTAAATCAAGCATTATATTAGCCGTATCACAATACTTAGTTTTAAACCCAACAATATTATCCACTTGTCTGTCGATTTCATCACTAGTTATCATTTTAGAAAGGTTGACTCTGAAATCAGTAATACCATACTCCATCATATTCCTGATTCTCCATTCAACTTCGTCTAATACATTGCTATTTACAGTAGCAATTATTTTAGGTTTCTTCATTCTATTTCCCCTTGTTAATCTTAAGTTACCAACTTCCATATACACATATTTTCTCATTTGAAATATATGTATATAAATACATGAACTAAGCTAACCTCATAATATTAAATTCCAGCAAACGCACGCTCTACAAATGACTCACTTCTGCTCATCATACTATGTGTTTTATTCTCATATATCTCTGTAATAAATGATGTATCTCCTACACCCAATAACGACATCAACTCGCTGTAATTATCATTAGGGAAAAAACAATTTAAGTAATACAAAGCATAATAACATTGTCTCTCAACCGAAAATCTATGTATATGTTCAATCCATCCTAACAACTGCTCATGAGAGTAATTTCTAAAAGAATTTTCTAAATCTATAATTTTATACATATCAACATCTGCTAAATTATCAGTCCACAAACTATTTGTTGCCTCTCTATAAAAGTGAACACATAAATGCATCAAATGAGTTTCCCATCGCAATCCTTGTACTGCAAATCCATGTTTCTCGTAAGAGCACACCCCAAAGTTAAGTACTTCTTCAGTTATTTCATTTTCTTTAGAATCAAACTGGAAATTAACATCAACTTTGATTCTATTCTTTCCATCTATTTTATAATAAGGAACCAAATCATGATAATTCATCAACTGAATTAATTTTTCTTTTTTAGTTGCTTCTGTTTCTCCTTGCGTTAAGCTTTGGATAAATCCTAGTTGTCTCATAACTATATCAAACTTTTTTAAATCTTTTTCCGCTACCAACACGTCAATATCATTTGAACGTCTCATCCTTAGTGAGTATATTGTGGTATTGTAAACCACTCCTTTCAATCCAGCAACACATATATCTTGATTGCTCAATTCATCAAACAACTTCCCAATTGCATTCAAATTGACACTATTAATGTCTTTATAACTATCTGATAATACTTTCAATGTTTTATTGATATGACGATGAACAAATAGTTGTTTTTTTTCAATTGTATTAACATAAAAATAACCGTCTAATCGATGTCTTAACAACTGACCTACTATCCATATCCAATCAATTTTTTCTGTCAATAAGTTATCAAGCTGTTGCTCTTCAACAACCGTTCTGCTACATAAACACCCTAATAATATAATTCTTATTTCTTTTTCCATTTTTATTATCCTTCTCCATCCTAATTCAATTTTTTGAAATGCTTGCATCCTTCTTTATTATTCTCCAGCAAACCCCAAAACCTGCTTGACAAAATAACATCTCGGAAATTCAAGCATAAATCGTTAATTAATTCTACCTATGCAAACCTATTACTTCACCTTTTATCTGCTGCCGTAATTCAAAATTATAATATGGAGACTCCCCTGCATACCCCTATTATATAACCAATTCCGCCTCATAATAACCTCATTATTCGACTACTGACTGAATATAATTAGCCATATCTTTTATCGTACCAAAATAATCAGCTGAAAGCATTTCATCCATAAACTCAATATCGAAAACCTCTTCTATATCTATCAAACATGAAACATATTCTATCGAATCCAATCCTAATGATTTAAGTTCAGTATCTTCATTCAATACACCTTCAGCAATACTAAAACATTCCAAAATCTTGGCCACTATATCATCATGTCCTTCGCTGATTATGCTAGCCAAGCCATCCTGCTCTTCTTTTACTTTCTCCGAATAGTGCAACCACATAGCTTTTCTATCAATTTTACCGCTCGCAGTATAGATTAGTTCATCAACACATATCCATACACTTGGAACCATGTACTCAGGAAGAAATTTTAATGTTTCGTACCTCAGTTTCTTTTCGTCAATTTTCACACTACCAATAAAGAAGCAAATCAATCTGTTTCCTGTATCAGGATCCACCACAACGACATTATTTTCCACTCTATTAATTCTAGAAATATTATATTCGACGTCTCCTAATTCAATCCTGTGACCCAAAATTTTAACTTGACTATCCCTTCTTCCAGTGCATACAAAATTACCGTCTCTATCCAAATAACCGTAATCCCCAGTTCGATATGCACGTATAAGTTCCGTTTCTCCTTGAATGGTTACAAATGATTCTGTTGTACGTTCTTCATCCTTCAAATATCCTTTTGCCAAACCTTTTCCAGCAATTAATATTTCTCCTTCTTCGCCAGTTTCTAGACGATTAAGATTAGCATCCACAATAAAAACTTCTGTAGCTTTTATAGGCTTACCAATATTCACACTTGCTGCCGTAGTAAGATTTCCCACCGTAGACCAAATAGTTGTTTCAGTCGGACCATACATATTATATATTCTTCCACGCATTACCTTTTGTAGAGTTTGTAATAATGTGGGTGGAAAAGGTTCACCTCCTATCATTAATGTTTTAACCCCTTTAAGGAACGAATATTCTGAATCTACCATTGCTAACATACGAATAGTAGATGGTGTGCATTGTATTGTATTAACATCATTGTTCTCAATCAATCTCTTTACGAGTCTAGGATTCTTTCTCTCTTCTTCATCTGCAAGAACAACCATCATTCCCATTTTCAATGCCAAAATACTTTCTAAGAAAAAAATGTCAAATGTTGCATTCGTAATACAAATGATTCTTGTTTCTTGTTCAAAAGTAACAGCTTCCATTATCCCTTCAATGAAATTTGATAATCCACTACGAAAAACTTCAACAGCTTTCGGATTTCCCGTAGTTCCTGATGTAAACAGGATATATGCAACATCGTTATTTACCTCATTTTCTTGCCCACAACTTAATTGCAAACCATCAAATGCCTCATACGCAGTATCTTCATTCTCCAGGAACAATGTTTTATACTCACAAATGTTTCTTTCACAATCTGATAGTATTGTATCTATCTCTGCTTTTTTTAGCATATACTGTAATCTTTCAGTTGGGAAAGATGGATCAACTGGTAAAAAAGTGATTCCTCGCTTTAAAAGCGCAAATAACGTCACCATCAATAATGGGGTTCTTTGCATCGCTAGTGCAACTGGTTTATCCTTGCTAATATCCCCAATTTTTTTATTCACCCACGCTTCCATGCTTCTCAATTTTTCTTTGCTATACAATTTCTCATGAAATAATACACTACCTTCTAAACTAAATAACATTATATTTCTACTCCATTTCCTTATTGTCATATAACAACAAAAGACAAAGCATTAAAAATCTGTATCTTCTCATCACATAACATAGCAAACCGTAATCACAAATTGCTTTACCAAAATTGTCTCATACTTATAATATGTATACCCCTGGCTGTCATCCACTTCCTTATTTGATAAAACAAACCGGTTCCCCATCGTATTAATACTTAATGTAGAGCGATTTAATCCTTCACCTGTACACTTTGCATATGCTTCTTTCTTTGTCCAGATAACTGTTTCCGCTAATTCAACATTATCAGCATTCTGTATTTGTTCTTTCTCATCCATGCTAAAATATCGCTCTATTACTTTGTCACTTTTTTTTCTTACACATTCTACATCAATTCCTATTTGTCCACCTTTTCGCATAGCAATCACTATACATCCCTTGGTGTGTGAAATATTAAAACAAACTTCTTTTTCGTTTATAAAAAACTTCTTTCCATTTTCTTCTTCACCTATTTCACAACCAACCACCTCAAATAATTGTCGCGAATAATCTATAACCATTTTTCTTGCAATCCATGATTCACTTTCATCGTCAAAACCATTATTTGTAAAATAGCACACTAACAGGAAATCTTTTTTGTGCCAAATTAACATCTTCCAGAACTCTCATATGCTTTTTCTACAATATCCACAAGTAACCCAATCGTCTTACATTTTCTTATTTCCGGAAGATACTCGTCTAATTCTATTTCAAGTTCATCCTCAATTTCCAGCAATAATGTAACTATTGTTTCGGATGTAATTCCATTTCTGGGCCTAATTTCCATATCTAACGAAGAAACCTTATCATATTTCCACTCTTGCAATATTTTATTATGTGCTGCTAAAACACACTTAACTATCTTATCATGCATATATCTATCCCCTTTTCTTATTATCTATTTGTTTTTCTAAATTGCAAAAAAAGACTTGTAACTCTTGATCATAATGCAATAGATTATCTATCCTATTTTTAAATTTTTCTCTTACTCTATCAGTTGGTGCAATGCATCCCTTCGTTGAAAGCATTAACATTCTATCCCATTCATCTGCTTCTTTATCAACACAATCAAGTATTTTCTCCACAGTTTCATATAAATCACTATCTCTATAGTTTTGTAAAAATCCTGAGAATAACCTATATCTTTTTCCAATAAACCAAATTTCCCTATGCAAGGAATGAAACTGTTCTTTACTCAAGCATTCATCAATTACACCCTTCATAGCCGTTATCGCTTCAGGACCATATAGATAATAATCATCTGCATCACGATAATACTCTCGCCTCATCGAATCCAGTAATTCATGTAAAAGATAATCTTTGCTCTTAGGTTGTATTCCCTCTATAACTGCCCAGTTATTGCCAATCTTATTTCCACTGTAAATAGATCCATCATCTTCATTTTTTGATGATCTAGCTAAAAGAAAATCTTTTAAATCAACACTTCCTTTAAAAAACCATGGTGGATACCAATCTATCAAATAAACTTTTTGGCTCTTTTCATCCCATCCACAAAGAATTGCGGTATGTTTTGCATGATTCTTCCCCACATTTGACGCATAAGGCAAATAAAAAGTATCTACTCCGACTATCATTGGCGAGTCATGATCCTGAATGTATTTTATATTTTCACGAAATATTACCATGGGATCAACTTCCTCCTCATAAGTAACTCTATGAACATACCGACTCTCTTCTGGAAAAAGTGTCCGAATATTGGTACCCGGCCTTATCATTCTTTCATGCAAATCATATTTTACTGACAATGTCGCATTTAAATAAAGTTCTGGATATTCTATCGCTTGTAATTTCATAACAATTCGAAGACAGTTTTGATAGCAAAAAGAATCTACTCCTGCCATAACTTCTAAATCTTCTGCAAGAAATTTATTCATCATACTGTACAACGCTCCCCAAAAAACAATTTCTCCTTCTTGGTTGATTTTCATTCTCATTTCTGTAATTTAGTTAGCATACTTAACATGATTATGTAATACATTCATTTTCTTGAATCAGCTCATCCTCGCCTTGTACGCATTCTTTACTTTTTCGGGCCACTTCTCTTCATCACTACCATATTGACTAAAAAAAGCTAATACAAATCGCTGCAAGCCAAAACCAATACACGCTGTTACCGTATCCACATCTTTCACGCTGATATTGAATGGATCTGTAAATGCTTTGCCATGAAGGTTATAAGATGCTGTAGATAGTGTTTCATCCTTTCCTATAGATAAATGCATTTCATATTTTGACTTATCAATTTGTTGTATTTTCCTATACTTCTGCATCTTAGGTAAAACAAAAGAATCACTTGCCAATGAAATATCTCCACTAAGCCCAGTCCTCTCCATAAGATTTGCAGACCACTTCATAAACTTATCTCTAATGAATAAACAATATTCATATGACCCTATCATTACTATTTCTCTTACATAATAATCACACAAACGTCCCTTTTCAGAATAATTCAAACGTCCTTCATTCCGAAATACATTCTGTCGAAATGTAATTAGTGTATCTTGCGCTAATTCCCTATTTTGATATTCTAAATACACATGAAAACATGCAGAAGGTGATAATGCATATTCCGGTTCTTTGATTTCCTCGTTAACTCTTTTATTCTTCACTGCCTCATATGTACCTTCAAGAGTATCAATACTATCTTTTAATGAACTACAAAAGATAACATATTGTGGTGATTTTTTAATATATCCTGTCATAAGATAAGCATCAATTGGAAGCATAACGGGATACAATTTTTCAATAGCTCCCAATTCTTTAGCAAACTCATAGAAAACATTATCAAAATAGTCTAATAAAAATTTCCCTTTCTCATCAAATCCCACTTGACCATTTCCGAAAGAATAAATACCACAATCTTTATAACAATCGTAATATTTATCACGCTGAATATCCAACTCAAAAAAACATTCCTTATCATCACTATTAGTTCTGTACTTTGCCATCATATGTACAAGATCATCTTTAATCTTTTCCTCATTTCCTTGGCTCGATATGCCTATGAAGAAATTACCATTATCAAAATCCACTGAACATATATCTGAAGACACAAAACTTATACTTTTTCTAAACTCATCAATATCTGTATTTGAATTTGGAGTGAGTTTTATCATTTTCATTTTACACTTTACCTTTCACCATAATCCATAAGTTTGCGATTTTATTCTATACAGATTATAAACGTCACTATATACAATATTAATTCATAATTAACACAAATTACTCAGTATAACTACAAATAAACTCTTCTATCACATACACTCAAAGAAGATTCTCTATGGGAAACAACAATAATTGTCTTATCTCGAGATATTTCCTCAATTGCTTCTTGAATTAAATTTTCCGTCCTTTGGTCTAATGCACTAGTTGCTTCATCAAATATAAATACATCTACATCTTTCAAGAAAGCTCTTGCTAAAACAAGCCTTTGTCGTTCACCACCTGATAGGCACATACCTCGCTCACCAACTACCGTATTCATACCTTCAGGCATACCATCAATATAGTCTGTCAATCGTGCTTTCTTACAAGCCAAATATATTTCCTCATCTGTTGCATTCTCCTTTACATAAAGGAGGTTTTCCTTTATCGTTGTGTTAAAAATCATATTATCTTGGAGAACAAACCCAACTCTTTTATGAATTGGGCTAATATTATGGGTCATAATGTTTTTTCCGCCAAATGTTATCTCACCTTTATCTGGTTCAAGTACACCCACAAGCAGATTTAACAAGGTCGTTTTTCCACTTCCACTTTCACCTACAACTCCAACTCGTTCCCCCTGTAGAATTATCAATGAAAAATCATTAAAAACCTCAACATCTCCTTTGGGATATTTAAAAGAAATGTTATTAACACAAATACTTACATTATCAGGGCTCCAACTAGGCAATTTTTCTCCTATTGTCGTTTGTTCCAAAACTTCAAACACCTTATCGTATTCTATCGAATTAATCTTCAAGTCCGATTCTGTTGATACAACAGTCTGAAAAGATTCTGCTAACTGATTATAATACTGAATAAATGCCAAAAGAGCTCCTATTGTAATGTGCTCATTCATAATAAGCCAACCACCTAATGAAACTAACAGTATCTGCATTATAAACTCTTCTTTAAGTTTACGTAAGAAAAAACGTCTTGTCACCCAAAAACGAGTGTAGATACGAAAAATCCCAGAATACTGTTGGCTATAGTCATTGAAAGTTTTTTCACAACTCTTCTCTAACTGCATCGCTCTAATTTCACGCCAAGAACTAATACTCCGATATATATGATTGCCCCATGCTCTATTATTATTCCATGTCTGATTGTTATTATCCTTTGCCATACGAGCATTTAAGTCATTTAGCCACATAGTAACTGGTATAGAAATAATCATTATCAGCGCTAAACGCCATTCTAAGATCAGCAAAACACATACCAAACATACTGTTTGAAATAATTTAAGAAAATAGTCTATACTTTGAGGACCCGAAAAAGCACATAACTTGAAAATAGCATCATCTAAAAGCATCTTTTCATTCGCGCAATCAATTTCATTATATGTGCTAAACTTCTGCGTAAATCTCTTATCCAGAAATTTCAAACGTAGTACAACTGACACCTTGTTATTCAAAGTATATGTGCATTTATTGCTAAACAGTTCGCATCCCATATTCAAAATGGCTGCACCTATGTAAACACTAATAACAGCAAAAAGGAAATAACCATCACCATTCATTATTGTTTTTTCAATATACATTCCATAAACATATGGTAATAATAACGATACCAAAACAATAATACCATTTGACATAAGCTTATAAAAAAAATATTTTTTTACCCCTTCAGCAAATGGGGCAAGTTTTCTCAATATGCTAAATCGATACATTAATTTATTCTTCATGAAATCACCTTATTAATAGCAAATAGATTTCTGAATTCTTCGCTATTTTTTTCCATTTCTTCTGGAGTCCCTGTCTCGACTACCTTGCCGTTTTTTAACACAATAACTCTATCACACATCTTTACCGCACTAAGCCTATGAGCAATAACTAACGCTGAATGTTTCTCTAACATATTCCCCATATTTCTATGAACAATTTCCTCAGTTTGTGCATCAAGTGCTGATGTTGCCTCATCAAATAGCATTAATGAAGGCTTTTTCAAATATGTTCTCGCAATTCCAAGTCTCTGTTTCTGGCCTCCAGACAATTCTCTTTCATGTTTCCCTAGCTCAGTTTCAAATCCCTTCTCCATCTCCGAGACAAATCCATATGCTCCAGCCGCTTCACAAGCTCGTACTAGTTCCTCATCAGTTGCATCTGGTTTTCCAAACAAAAGATTTTCTCTAACCGTCCCTTCAAATAACCATACTTCTTGCTGAACTACACCAACATTTTTTCTTATAGAATCCAATGTGTATTCGCTTATTGGTTTTCCGTTAAGAAGGATTTCTCCACTGTTGGGTTGGTAAAATCCAAGTATCAAATATGCTATCGTAGACTTTCCACATCCAGATTCTCCAACCAAAGCTAATTTTTCCCCTGATTTTAGGCAAAAGCTCAAATTATTCAGTATAGGTTCCTTTCCCTGATAACCAAAAGTAACATTTCTAAACTTAATTTCGCATGAAGAGAACTGAATATCTTTTGCTTGCGGCATATCCTTCTCCACTGGACGTTCAAGCAATTTCTGTAATCTTCCAATTATAGTCAAACGATTTTGTATGGAAAAATAATCTTCCACAAGAGTCATTGTTCCCGACTTAAGCGACGCATAATAACTAACCGCAATAGTAATGGTTCCAACTTTCATTCCTCTATTTAAGGCTAAATAAGCTAGAACCGCATACAAAATTATTTGAATGATAGTATCAGCAATTTTTATTACATTTTGTGCCAATAGTGTCGAAATGCTAGATTTCACATCTGTTGCGATCAACTCATTCTGATGTTCTATCAGTTTCTCTTTCACGCGGTTTTCAGCATTCATTAATCGAATGTGCTTATAATTTCCAGTTACCTCATAAATCCAGTTAATATATTCACCATACTTGTTTTGATTCTTCTTTCGCTCGTTTCGAACTTTCCCGCCCTCTTTCCACGAGATATACGCAGATACCGGAACCAATGTCATTGCAGAAACTCCAACCCATACGTTCATTCGAAACAAAAGAAAAGAGCATATTATGATATGAAAAATATTATTGAGGTTATGTATCACATTCTTTACCACAAGTTGAACACATTCAGTAACTTGCCATTGAACCTGTTGCGCAACATCACCATAATTTGCAGTTGCTAATTCTTCTGCCCTCATGTGTAAGACAATACCATATGCTTTCTCTCTTATTCGTTCAGTTATCGCATTCCAAAAATCTGTATAAATCTCATATATCATATAATATGCAAGACACCCTAATATGCAAATTCCAAACAACACCAAACATATTTGTAAAAATAAATTTTGATTGTTAATGCCAGTATATACAGCAAGATTGATAAGTAATCCAACTAATATTGGAACCATTATTTCTTCCAGCATCGTGACTAATCGGCCAACATAAAACAGAACAAATCGAAAGCCCATTCCTTTATAATAAGTACTCAAATAACGTAGCGCACCTATTATAGTGAGGTCCTTATTTTCTTTCATCACTTTCCTCCGTTCATGATATATTGAAGTAATGATACATCTTGTTCAATCTGAATTATGCTCGCTATATAAGTAAAGCCAATCACAGAAATAGTCAGTAACGCAATATATGCAATAATAAATAACTTGGAACTACGCTTACTATATTTTTTTATTTCATCTTCTCTTATTCTTTTGCTCCTGTATTCATTCACAGTTTTCTCCCCCAATTATGATATAGCTAACAATAAATCTTCGAAGAATGTACGCTCTAGTTCCTTCATTTCAACTAAATAGTCTAGTAATACTGGATAATCCTTATTTTTCAGCATTCCCTTAATTACTAAATTCATAATAGTAGTTGCCTTATCGATTATGGCATCGTTTTGATTAACTAAATTGAGATAGCTTTCATTTTGTAAATAAAAATTACTATACAAATAATCCAATCGTTCTCGCATAAGTTTACTATGTTCCAAAATACAAAATGCTACACGTCTATCAAAGAAAATTCTCTTTTGGGGTTCCTCAGTAGCCAAAACATCAAACACTTTCAATCCATATGAAAGTGTTTCCTGTGCTAAAATGTTTGCTATTTTCTTTGATGAATTCTCGCAATTTAAGAACTCTGAAATTGACTGTTTCACAACATCGACATCAAATATCAAATCTGTAATATCATTGGCTGAATATTTCATGCGCACGAGTTTTTCGCTAGTAATCAAGTCAACATTATCAAAAATAGAATAAGGGATTTCACTCACTACTGGCTTATGACTACTGCCGTATCCCATTGCGTAAAAAATCTTTTTTTCGTCATCAAAGCCATAAAACAAATTGTAGTGATTATAATGTAATTTTTGAAATTGCTTCCTATCTGGAACGTAAAACTCATCAAGGCAGATTTCTGGATAGTAGAAATGACATATATTCCATTTAATATAGTCTTGAATTGAACTAAACAAATCTAAGACTTCATAAGTTGTTTCGTATATTACATCTAAAAATGCCATATAGTATCCATAAGCGTTATCGATATTTTTTCTCGGGAAACCGTAATAATCCAAATAAATACCTTTCCACTCGTTTATAGAATTATACTGAAGTTGGATGAAATTCATATTTTTCCATATTACAAAATAGTTTTTTCCACAATGAGCATGAATTCCAATATTCAAATATTTATTTGGAATAATATCAATATTAATTTGAGCTATTTCTTCCCATTCCATGCCATTTTTAGAAGCATAACCTATCATTAGATTATCCTTAATAATAACCTTCATATAGGTAAACACTTTTGTATCAAACGCATACATATCTTTTTTTACAAAATAACCATATGGATTCCACCGAAATCCTAATGACTTATCTTGTGAATTCATTTCATCAGATAAATTATCCGAAAACAAAAAAACATCTATACACCGACCGCAATCCTTATGTTTCATATACTCAATATTAATAATTAATTCATCACAATTCGTGCACTCACGCCATATTACAAAATCTTGAGTATTAGATTTTTCTTCTGCCAATACTGACAGGACATCATCATTTGAATCATATTCTGTTCCACAACATTTTGTATTCCAAACATACTGCCCAAAATTATTAATTTCTATCCGGGCTAACTCTTGACTTTCAATAATAGCACATTGATAGGCATGATGAATACATGTACTGATGCTTGGATTTTCCTTTAGTGGTAAAATCATTTTATTTTTCATAGTGAAACTCCTCCCTAAACACTCAATTTGATGAAGGCTAAAATCCCTTACCTTATGTTAACTTCGATACAAGTTAACACCTAATTACGAGTTATAAAATGTGCAAATCATGTTTATTTTTAATTCATAACATAGTTCCCACCAAGATAAAATTTATTATTATAGCATGTATTGTCAAAACACTTTTCACCAAACTCTTTTAAAACATATGTCTTTCCACATTGACGGACACCTGTAATCATTAAAGGTTTTCTTCGTTTATTATCTTTCCATTTAATTAATCACGACTTTACAACTTTATAAATGATATCCTCGTTGTTGAATCAACTGTTTTAAGGCGTTAATTATTGCATTTGATTTTATGTGGGTTTCGATGTTTTCCACGAAAATGGCATAAAATATCTGCTCACGGATTTGTCCGCTAAGGGCAAACCGAAATTCCTGTATGCTTTCTGTGCGATATTTTGAAAATGTTTCGTCCTTATATGGCAATATTTTCATGGCATAGTATGAAATGTTGATCAGGTTGACCAGCATTTCATACTGTGCCATGTAACTGCATAATGACCAGAATGTTTTCTGTTCGTAGTAACTAACCTCTATATTCCATCTGAATACATATAACAGTTAGAGATATTCTGCGCCTGGCAGGAAAAGTCCACATTAAACCAGACAGGAAGCAGCCC
>ERZ779632.511-NODE-511-length-22050-cov-9.611321_pt1 | contig 22050 bp, 30 predicted proteins | sample MGYA00514194_ERZ779632 | MGnify/ENA primary metagenome ERZ779632 (study PRJEB29562, sample SAMEA4376704) | mouse gut metagenome | isolation source: Cecum | study: EMG produced TPA metagenomics assembly of the A DSS colitis mouse model was used to assess the...
ACATCAGGCCGCTATCATGCGGATCAACCGAGAGATACAGGAACTAAACAAGGCTGTATCTCATTTTCTAGTAAAAGGCGTACTGGGTGTGCCTCTTCTTTTACAATGGCCCGAATTGCTTGAAGTAGTTCCTGATCTGTCATACTTATGCCCTCCAAAAATAGTTGATGAAGGAATCATACCATACTCACCGGGGCCAGTCAAGCCCGCGGGGGAGACCTAGGATATAGTCGGCTGATACCCCGTAATGTTGACAAAAGGCTATTATATATCGTGTAGGTATTTCGTTTTTTCGTCTCTCATAGTTTGCCCATTGTATATGATGTACTCCTAACGCTTTTGCTAATTGGCGTTGAGTTTCATCGTGATCTGTGCGAGTGTCAATTATCCTTTGTATGATATCCATATTGCCCTCCTTGCTAATAAATTTACTATTGACATTATAGTGTATGTATGGTATATTTTATTCGCTAGCTAGTATATCTATTAGCTATAACGGGGAGCTCAAAAGAAGAAAGGAGAAAAAACAATGTACTACGACAAACACGGGCGGCTCATCAAGGCTGGTATGGTTCTGGTGTCTGATGACGATGAGAAGTGGGAAGTGTGCGAAACGATCTCGGCTTTTGGCGATAAGGATTTAGGTTTGTCCTGCAACGCTGGGGAAGCGTACCCCCTTTGGCAGTTTGATCTTTCTGAGTGGTCTATTTTGGATGACGATTATTGAAAAGGAGTTTTGAAACGTGCAGTTTGTAAAGAAAATGGTGTACCTGGGCTTATAGCTCTATGACGTTTGCCCGTGACAATTCGGTGATGCATACGGTTTCTTTCTTTGATGCCGAGGATCAGAACACGGTTTCCGTTAACGTGATGGATTCCAGGACGGCTGTATCTTCTGTGCTTCCGTCCCTCTCCTTCGGCGCTCCCTGTCAGACAACTTTCTCCGTGCGCACTACGACTGACAAGCAGTCCGGCAAGTCGTATTGCAAGCTGGGGTTGGTTGAGGTCGTCCCCGTTCCCGTCAAGTGAGCGTGGGGTGTCCGCTTTCTTCTGCCCTCCTCTCCTGTCTCACGGGAGGGGAGGGCGCTCCCCTAAAGGTTTCGGTGGAGGTCACGCCGTCCGATGAGGTGGTGGCCCTGCGTAGCAGGGTGTCGGAAATGGAAGGGGAGCTTGCCGCGCTCCGTATTGCGTATAACCGTACCGAATACCTGTACGGCTGTGAGGTGCGGCTGAATCTCCAGCTCCAAGACCTGATGCGCGTGGCGGGGGTGCCCTTTCCCCGCCGCCTGTGCACCACTTCCCGGCATGGAGAGCAACGCTAGAGCGTCAGCAATCCCGCCCTTTGGGATTGCGGTAGCGTGACAATACCGCTGGCCCGCCGTTGCTTCCCGTGCCGTCATGCTCCACCTGTCCTTCGTCGGCGGCTGGCACTTTCTGTAACGGGGGTTTGCTTTACATACATATTGCGGGGTAGCAGGAACGGTTCCTGCACGGCTTTAGTGAGGCCGGGTTTGCTGGTTCGAATCCAGTCCCCGCACCCATAGGAGGGGATAACGTGAAAAGATTCTGGACGGTGCTTTCGGGCGTGTGCCTGTTCCTGGCTCTTTGCGTTGTCCCCTCCTTTGCTTCGTCTCCTGCTCTTGATTCCCTCTCCAGTGGTATTTCCCCTTATGCTACATCCACCACGCCCGTTTACCCCTCTGGGAGCAATTACCCCTATTTTGTGGGCAGTGAGCCTAGCAGCAGGCCTGGGTACTCCTCCGATAATTTTTATACGGCTGTATCACAAAGTCTGCGTAATGGCTTTGTGACGATGAGCAAGGGGCTTTATGATCTACAGCGGTCTTTCACCCTCTATAGCACTGCCTTTGATACTTTTAATACTAATTTCATTAAGTTAAAGAGTGAATTGACCGGGGGTTGGGCGACTTTCCCTTATTTGGCTTCTACCTCTAGTCTTGGTGTTGCTTATAATGGAAGCTCTTTGTATGCCATATCCCAGAGCCTGTACAATGGGTTCTACCAGACGATCACCCAGTTGAAGGACGTGGGCACTAAAGTGAGTAACCTTAACACCGGGCTGAGCTCTTCTGTGTCTGTCCTGGATTCCCATTTTACATCTGTTTTTCCTGGTGGTTCGTATCCATACGTTAAAGTTTCTGCTTGGAAACCCAGCGGAGCTTCTTCGTCTGATCCTCTTTTTGCTATTGCTTCTAGCCTTTCGTCTGGTTTTTGGGTAACTACTGATGGCATTACATACCTTCGTTCAAGTTTTGATGGGCTTCAAAAGAATTTGTTTGATGGTAAGACTTCGTATGTTGTTCGTGATTATTCTGTGACTACAGGTGAAAAGACTGCTGAGTATACTGTTAGTGGTTCTTATAATATGATCTATTATAATTTGCTTAATGTGAATGGGCTGCTCGCTGGCATCCTTCGTAATTTGTACAATCCTGTGGATGATGCTTTGGAGGATGCTTCAGAAGATCAGAAGAAGGAGGTACTTGATAATTTTTTCGGTGATGACGGCAACGGCGTAAAACCTGGGCAGATCGGTGACTTGGGCGGTATTTCTTCCGGCGCTGGCAGTCTGCTTGATACTGGCGCTGATATGGGGAGTGTTTTTGATGAGATCGGCAATCCCGGTTCTTCCGTGTGGTCCTGGTTTACTGTTGGCAATTCTGAGGCTATTAACGGCGCTCCAAGCTCTGCCTCGGAGATGACGCCTTACTCCCTCTGGGATGCTCCCGAGCCTTCCCCTACGGTAGAGGTTGTAGATTTCTATGGAGCTCAGAGGGAAGAGTTCTTTTCTATGCTGGGGGGTGGGTAAGCTGTGGTTGAACCGCTGATAAATGCCTATAACCTGCTCCTGGCCATCCAATCCGTGCTTCCGTCCCCCTTTGTTGCCCTGTTCAATCTCATGCTGGGATTGTTTGCCGTGTCGGTGATTATCAAGCTCCTGCTCAGTATCAGGTGATTTCTATGGTTAAAATTTGGCAAATGCTCTTCGGCTTTTTCCCGGCTTGGTTCCAGGTTTTTATTCTGGCCGTCCTGGCATTCATCGTTGTAATCATCGTATTCAAGATCGTGGCGTTCATCCTGGACTGCATCCCGTTTGCGTAGGAGGTTTTATGAGTGCTGACGCTTTATCTCTGCTTGGCGGGCTTTTGTCTGCTGTTTGGCGGCTCTTTAATGGTTGGTATCTTCCGGGTACGAACGTTACCCCCGTGGCTTTTGCTCTTTCTATTCTGTTCGTTTGGCTTCTCGTTAGGCGTATTGTCCGTCTTTTTGATTCAGAAGGTTCTGTGAAGGGTAGGGGAGACGATGGTTAAGATCTTGCGGGGTGTGGTTCCGCTCCTGTTGTGCTTCTGTGTGATCTGCTCTCTGTGCGGCGTCGGCTTTGCCGCTCCGTCCAATCCGTATCAAGTCGGGGGAGATACCTCCATCTCTGGCGGTGGTGGCGGTGATGGTACATACATCGTTCTCCCGGATGACTTTATCATCCAGTCCGCTGGCTATGACGATTTCATGGCCATTGACCCTTATTCCCTGGCTCCCGTCACCCCTGGCAATACCTCCGGCCTGAAGGCCGTCCTCCTTTCCATCCTGGGCAGTTATGACCCTATATGCGCCGAGGCTACCATGTATATACCGATATGGCGGACTGCCGCATACCGGGTGTGCGCATTATCTCGGTGGACATGCTCTCCACCTTCCGGCCTGAGCCGAACAGCGCCCTTTTCCTGGACGAGGTTGGCGTGTCCATGGACAACCGCAATTTCAAGAATTTCCCGCCCGGCCTCCGGGACTTCTTCAAGTACCTGCGGAAGATGAAGTGTGTGTGCTACCTCAATTCCCAGGCGTTTGATGTGGACAAGAAGGTGAGGGACACTACGGACAAGATGGTGCTCCAGGTGGCGCTTCTGGGATGCTTCAGCTTGTCCCGGCCGATCATCCGCCGTATTACCCTTACCGAGAGTACCTCCCAGGCTGACAGCCGGATCGCGGACAACCTGAGCTTTAGTTCTATCTGGACATGGCGTATCTTCTATATGCCCAGGTATTTCAAATATTTTGATACCTCCTCCATGCCTGATAGGCCGTTGCTCCCCATTCGCTACAGCGACCATGCAGACCCCGACCTGTCCCCCAAATCTATCAAGGAGATGCTTCAAGATGTATTGTCTAAAGCCCGTCAATATTTTGACCGTGAACCGCTGTAGGCTGTTCGTGGTGGCCGCCCTGGTCACCTTCTGGTGTTTCTTCTTCTCCTTCCTCCTGGCCCCCCTGTGGGCCTCTGGAGTGCTTGCATTGCTCCATGTCCTGGCCCTGTACCTTGCTGTGAGCAGCTGCTATAAGCTCCTGGTTTTCATGTTTCTGAGCCGGGAAGGGGAGGGGGATGATCTGGGAGCCTTTCCGGGTAGGGAAAGGCTCCCTATTACTTGACAGTAGTATCACTTACGCCCGCGCCTATAAAAAAGGTTCTAAAAAAATAAGAAAAGAAAGAAAAATAAGAAGAAAAATAAAAGAAAAGAAGGGGGCTGTAGTATTACTTAGGTTTGAATTGAATAGGGGAGTTGTGCCTGATGTTGTACAATGTCCGTATCAAGACATTTCCAGATGGGCATAAACAGTATTTTTGGAGTGAGAATTATATTTTAAGGAATGTTCCAGAAGAATTTAAACCAAAAAAGTTGAAAAGAAAGCTGACTTTACCTGACAATGACGGGAGGTTTCGGAATAATATGAATCGTGCGGTGAATCAGGTGTATGATCTTGCTCGTGCTAATCATTTTGACTGGTTTATTACTTTAACCTTGAATCCAGATATCGTTAATAGAACTAATTATGATGAATGTGCTAAAATAATTCGGCTTTTTACTAAACGTTTGCAACGTACTGGTAATACATGGCTCATCGTCCCGGAGCTACATAGTGACGGCAAATCATACCATTTCCATGGACTGGTACAGGGTGAATTGGACTTGACCCACTGGAAGGGAGAAGTGTATAATCTAAACAACTTTGAGTTCGGCTATACCACGGCGATGCCCATCAAAGATCCACAGCGGGTTGCCACATACATAGCCAAGTACCTGACAAAGGATATTTCGGTGCCCAAGGGCCGGAAATGCTACTGGGCGTCCCGGAGCTTGGCCAAGCCCACGGTGGATTATGTAGACATGCCGGGTGATTCTTTTCTGTGGGACGTCTGGGCTACGGCCCGGTACACGAAAGAGATCGACGCCGGGGAGTATGGCCGTTTCATTATTGCTGAAGAATAAGGGGGGTATCGGTCGGCACATCCAACTCAACAAAATAAAGATTTTGTTGAGTTAAGGGCAGGGTAAATTAACCTACATTGGTATATAAAGCGGCTTACTCATGTTATCTGCTTTTCTTACCTCTGTAATTGAATGCCTTAAACAGTGTGTTTGACCGAAAATTATGATTGATTACCGTTTGGAGGCGCCGCCAATTCTGCGGGATTTTCTGACCTACCACGAAACCATTCAGGGCCATTCTAAAAAAACTGTAGATGAGTATTTTTTGGACCTACGCACTTTTTTCCGTTACATCAAAATTGAAAAAGGCTGCGTATTGCGTACCACGCCGCTGGATGAGATTTCTATTGCCGATGTGGATTTGGCCCTAGTCAAGTCGGTGACATTGACAGATATCTATGCCTTTCTCAGTTTTTTGAGCCGGGATCGGGTTAAGAACGCCAATGACCCCAATTCTAGTTATGGACTGGAAGTGTCATCAAGAGCTAGAAAAGTAGCTGCAATACGCTCTTTTTATAAATATCTTGTGTCAAAGGCCAAGGTTTTGGAAGATAATCCAATTCAAGAGTTGGACTCCCCAAAAATCCGACAAACGCTGCCGCGCTATCTGACTCTGGACGAAAGCATCCGGCTTTTGGAATCTATTGATGGGGATAACGCAGAACGGGATTTCTGTATCATCACGCTGTTTCTGAACTGTGGTATGCGCATTTCTGAACTGGTGGGGTTGAATCTCTCCGACATTCGGGAGGACCGTATCCGGGTATTGGGCAAGGGAAACAAAGAACGGGTGATTTACCTCAATGCTGCCTGCCAGGGCGCCCTCGAGGCGTGGCTGGCGGTGCGTTCCCGCTCCGGCGCGGCGGATCCCTCTGCCCTGTTCATCTCCCGCAAGCACACCCGACTTAGCAAGGATGGGGTTCACTACATGCTCAAACAGCGGTTTACTGCCGCCGGACTGGACAGCAGCAAATATTCTGCCCATAAGCTCCGCCATACTGCCGCCACGCTGATGCTGCAAAACGGCGTGGATGTGCGTACCCTTCAGGAAGTATTGGGCCATGAGCACCTGAACACCACCCAGATTTACACCCACGTAGACAGCGATGCGCTGCGGAACGCAGCCCAGTCCAATCCGCTGGGACAGATCAAAGCCAAGCCTGGCCGAGGGCGCCCCGCAAAGAGAAAAAAGGAGGAAGAATCATGAACTATAGCATTCGACGGATTCCTTGCGGAAATGTGAACTGCTATTTGATTGCCAACGGAACAACTGCGGTCTTAGTGGACACAGGTCGGGAAACGTATCGGCAGAAGGTGCTTGTTGCGTGTCATGGACTTCGTGTGTGTCTGATTGCACTTACTCACGGACATGTTGACCATGTACAAAATGCGGCGTATTTCTCCAATACCTTGAATTGCCCTGTGGCGATCCATGAGGCAGATATGAAGCTGCTGCGGGACAACATGGAACAGCCCCTATATGCAGATGGTGTTTTGGGTAAAATTGTACTGGCAGCATCCGTTAAGAGTTTCCAGGCAGATCTTATTGCGCCCTTTATGCCATCCATATCCTTAAAAGATGGCGATTCCCTGGACAGTTATGGGATTCCTGCAACAGTTATTGGCCTCCCCGGACATACGGACGGCTCCATCGGGCTGGATATTGCGGAAACAAACCTAATTGTAGGCGACGCATTAATGAACATGTTTTATCCTACTACATCCATGCTTTATCACAATAAGACGGCTATGCTGGAAAGTGCAATGAAAATTGGGACCCTTGGATCCAGAACGATCTATTTCGGGCACGGGAAACCTGTCAAAAATAGAAAATGGGCGTAAGTATAGCGCGGAGGATTTAATCCCCCGCGCTGTCGTCTTGTCTCAAATTTGACGAAGGACCATTGGTTACCTTGAGTGCCCCCACAATGTGGAGGAACCTCCACTCAACCACATTCTGATAGCTGTCCAGTGGACGGTAGTCGGCATCATTGGAGTGGGCGGCGATGAGAATGTTGTCCGGCCTGGGGATGGGGCCAACCGATACAATTACCGGCGTATGGGCGAACACTTCCCCGCTGTTTTCAAACCGAAGCTGGACAAAGTCACCAGGGCGTAGAAAGTTCATGTGTACCTGGATGCCCACTGGGCCGTCGGTGGGCTGCGGCCGGGTCATAAAATCCCAAAAAAATTGAACCCCGGTCCAAGCTGGGGCCCGGTCGGTAGCGTCGATGTAATACCAGCCGAATTCCGGGGTAAAGTTCATGATACCGGTTCCCGCATACAGGCATTGGGAGGCAAAATTGGTACAGTCTCCACCAATCTCGCTGAAATCATAGAAAGCTGGATTTCGGGTGTAGGCCCATTTGTGGGCATATGCCACCGCCGCTCGGCGGTTATATGGGAGCAGTTGGATCACACTGCCTCCCCCCTTTCCCGCTATTTTATGTCTGCCGTCATTTTGTTGACACAGGCCAATGAAATTTCTCCTTGTTTTGTGGGTTTTGACCCGCAAAAAGCGGAGCTTTTGCTTGCATTTTCCTTGAGTGAATGTTAAAATCATAACGGAAACCACTAAAACTTTATTTTTATAAGGAGTTGGACAATTATGCCACTGGTTACCTCGACCGAAATGTTCAAGAAGGCCTACAACGGCGGCTATGCCGTGGGCGCGTTCAACGTCAACAACATGGAAATCGTTCAGGGCATTACCGAGGCCTGCCGCGAGGAAAAGGCCCCCGTCATCCTCCAGGTGTCCAAGGGTGCCCGGGCCTATGCCAACCACACCTATCTGGTAAAGCTGGTGGAGGCCGCCGTCATTGAGTGCCCCGAGATCCCCATCGTACTCCATCTGGATCACGGCGACAGCTTTGAGACCTGCAAAAGCTGCATTGATGGCGGTTTTACTTCTGTTATGATCGACGCTTCCTCCAAGCCTTTTGAGGAGAACATTGAAATCACCAAAAAGGTCGTCCAGTACGCCCATGACCACGGCGTGGTTGTGGAGGCCGAGCTGGGCGCCCTGGCCGGCGTGGAGGACGAGGTCAACGTGTCCGCCGAGGAGTCCCACTATACCCGTCCTGAGGAAGTGGAGGAGTTCGTATCTAAAACCGGCTGTGACTCTCTGGCCATCGCTATAGGCACCAGCCATGGTGCCTATAAGTTCACCGCCGCCCAATGCACCCGCAACGAGAAGGGTGAGCTGGTGCCCCCTCCCCTGCGCTTCGATATTTTGAACGAAGTGGTCAAACGTCTGCCCGGCTTCCCCATTGTGCTCCACGGTTCTTCTTCCGTGCCCCAGGAGTATGTGAAGATGGTCAATGCCAACGGAGGCAAGATGCCCGACGCGGTGGGCATCCCCGAGGAACAACTGCGTGAGGCCGCCCGGAGCGCCGTGTGTAAAATCAACATCGACTCCGACCTGCGCCTGGCCATGACCGGCACCATCCGCAAGTTCTACGCTGAGCATCCCGACAAGTTTGACCCCCGTGAATATCTGAAGCCTGCCCGTGCCAACATCAAGGAGCTGGTGCGCCACAAGCTGGTAGATGTGCTGGGCTGTAATGGCAAGGCGTAAGAAACACAGACAAAGGAGAAATTCGACATGGCACAGTTAAAGGGCGCTTGCGTCATCGGCCAGTCCGGCGGCCCCACCTCTGTTATCAATGCCAGCGCTTACGGCGTTATCCGCACCGCGCTGGACTGCCCGGATATTACTGCCGTCTATGGTATGGCTCACGGTATCAAAGGCATGCTGAACGATCAACTGTACGACATGGGCCAGGAGGATGCCAAGGAGTTGGAGCTTCTGCTCAACACCCCCTCCTCCGAGTTGGGTTCCTGCCGTTACAAAATCGCTGACCCTGATGTGGACGACACGGATTATAAGCGTATTCTGGATATCTTTAAGAAGTACAATATCCGCTACTTCTTCTACAACGGCGGTAATGATTCCATGGATACCTGCGCCAAGGTGAGCCGATTTATGGCCAAGTCCGGTTACGAGTGCCGGGTAATGGGCGTACCCAAGACAATTGACAACGACCTGTTCGGTACCGACCATTGCCCCGGTTTTGCCTCCGCGGCCAAGTATATTGCCACCTCCTGCGCCGAGGTGTACAAAGACGGCCGGGTATACGACACCGGCATGGTTACCGTGATTGAAATCATGGGCCGCCACGCCGGCTGGCTGGCTGGCGCCGCCGCCTTGGCTGGCGTGGTGGGCTGTGCCCCCGACTTGGTGTACCTCCCCGAGGTGGACTTTGACATGGACAAGTTCCTGTCTGACGTGGACGCCATTTACAAGAAGAACGGCAACTGCATCGTAGCTGTTTCTGAGGGCATCCATTATGCCGACGGTTCCTTTGTGTCTGAGGCCAAAACCTCCGCCACCGATGGCTTCGGCCATGCCCAGCTAGGCGGTCTGGCAGCTCTGCTGGCTAATGCTGTCAAGGAAAAGACCGGGGCCAAGGTTCGTGGCATTGAGCTGTCCCTGCTCCAGCGCTGCGGTGCTCATCTTGCCTCTCAGACTGACATTGACGAGTCCTTCCTGGCGGGCAAGACCGCCGTGGAAGCCGCTGTAGCCGGTGAGACCGACAAGATGGTGGGCTTTGAATGTACCCGTGAGGACGGTGTATACACCTGTAAAACTAAGCTCTTCAATCTCTCCGAGGTGGCCAACTTTGAGAAGAAGGTGCCGCTGGAATGGATCAACGCTGAGCACAATGGCGTAACCCAGGGCTTTATTGACTATGCTCTGCCCTTGATCCAGGGGGAGAATCATCGGGCCACCGAAAACGGCCTGCCCCGTTTTGCGCGCCTGAAGAAAGTGCTGGCGAAGTAAACAGAAACGAAAAAGTACCAGGTCCTTTTGGACCTGGTACTTTTTATATCCATTTATTACAGCGCTTTTTCACACCGCTCATAACAGTCCAACGCGGTTTCTCTGCCAAACCAACCCTCGCCTTCGCCAACCTGAGGGTATAGCCGCTTCAGTGTAAGAAGCTCTTTTTCCGTAAGCTCTGCAAGCTCCTCTGTTGCGCAGTCTGTTTTCACAACTACATATTTATGGTCTCCATCCGCCCGTTTGAATACTCCAATGATTTTTACGGCAACTTCATCGCCCAGCTCATATTCCGCGTGTGATATCAGAATACAATCACAATGTGGCCCTGGAGGCGATCCCGACTCCTTAATCCAGCCATAAGGATATGAAATTCCCCTGGCAAACAATAGGGAACCTTTATCAGATTCCACGAAACTGTGCTTTTCCGAGTCGTAAATCATTCTTTTAGAAGATTGGGGCATCTGCTCCACAATCATGTTCACGATCAGCCCTCGACGCCTGCCACCCCGGTCATAGCCCGAGTAACGGCTTGGCCTCGGGCATCCAGACCCTTGGTCATGGCCAGTGCCTCAGTAATGTCATAGTCCACGATATCCTCGCCCTGCATAGCGACCACCCGGCAGGTCTTTCCTTCTGACAATAGTTTCACGGCCTCATAGCCCATATAGGTCGCTACCATACGGTCCCGGGCACTGGGAGAACCACCCCGCTGCACGTGGCCCAGTACAGTGACGCGGGTATCCAACGCAGTGGCGTTTTTGATTTGCTCTGCCACACGGTAAGCACCGCCGGGAACGCCCTCCGCCACGATAACCATAAAGTGGGTACGCCCGCCCAACCTGGCTTGGCGAATGGGTTCAATGACATCCCTGTCAAAATCGACTTCTTTCTCCGGAACCAAAACTACGGTGGCACCACAGGCGATGGCCACGGATACGGCCAGGTGCCCGGCCCGATGGCCCATAACTTCCACCACTGAACAGCGCTCATGGGATTTCATAGTATCGCGCAGCCGGTCAATGCTCTCCAGCGCGGTGTTGCAGGCAGTGTCATAGCCAATCGTATAAGTAGAGCAGGCGATATCGTTGTCAATCGTTCCAGGAATACCAATGACGGAGATGCCACTGTTAGCAAGGCTTAGCAAGCCTTTGAACGTCCCATCGCCGCCGATGCCGACCAAGGCGTCAAGGCCCAGTAATTTACAGGTGGCGAGGGCCTTCTTCCGGCCTGCCTCCTCAATGAACTCCAGGCTGCGGGCAGAGTACAGCATGGTGCCGCCCCGGCGGGAAATATCGCTGACACTCTCAAAATTCAGCCGTGCAAAATCACCGTTGAGCAGGCCGTGGTAGCCACGGCGTATGCCGATGCAGTCAATTCCGTAGTGCAGGGATGCCCGAACCACGGCACGGATGGCGGCATTCATGCCAGGGGCGTCGCCTCCGCTGGTAAATACGCCGATACGGTGGACAGCAGGTTTCATGGTTTTCAAATCCTTTCCCTATAGTGATTTGAGTACTGGTTTTATCAAACTTTCAGGTCCTCAGCCTGCTCTGACAAAGCGGAGCGGTGGGCCTCCAGCACAGGCCGGACACAGTCGCCCAGGAAGTCGGCAACCTGTTCTGGGCAGCGTCCAATATACCGGGAAGGCTCCAGATGGGCAGACAGTTCCTCACGGCTCAGATCAAACAGAGGGTCGGCGGCAAGCAGATCAATAAGGTTGTTTGTCAGGCCAAAATCCTTTACATTCCGTCCGGCTTCCTGGGAATGAACCCGAATGCGTTCGTGGATCTGCTGACGGTCTCCCCCCCGCTGCACCATGTCCATCATGATATTTTCGCTGGCCATGAAGGGCAGCTCCTCCATAATGTGTTTTTCAATGACTTTCTCATGCACCACCAGTCCAGAGGCCACATTTTCATAGATGTTCAAAATAGCATCTACCGCCAGAAAAGCCTCGGGGACGGAGATACGCTTATTTGCCGAGTCATCCAGCGTTCGCTCGAACCACTGGGTCGCGGAGGTATAGGCAGGGTTGGCAGCGTCTGCGATAACAAAACGGGCCAGGGAACAGATGCGTTCGCACCGCATGGGGTTTCGCTTATACGGCATAGCAGATGAACCAATTTGATGGGCCTCAAAAGGTTCCTCAACTTCCTTTAAATGACACAAAAGCCGCACATCAGTGGCAAATTTACAGGCGGACTGTGCAATGCCGGACAGGGTTGCGAGAACGGCGGCATCCACTTTTCGGGAATAGGTTTGACCGGATACGGGGACAGTCTCTTTGAAGCCCATTTCCTGTGCAATGCGCCGATCCAGCTCTTTGCATTTGTCGTGGTCACCCTTGAATAGCTCCAGAAAAGAGGCCTGGGTGCCGGTGGTGCCCTTGCAACCTAGTAGCTTAAGAGTGGAAATGCGGTATTCCACTTCATCCAGATCCTGAAGAAGTTCGTTTATCCACAAGGTGGCCCGCTTGCCAACGGTGACCAACTGTGCAGCCTGAAAGTGAGTAAATCCAAGCGTTGGCAAGGCTTTATACTTGTCGGAAAATCGGGCTAATGCGTTCATCACCCGTATCAGCTTATCCCTGAGAAGGATTAGCCCTTCCCGCATAATGATAATATCGGTATTGTCTCCAACATAGCAACTGGTCGCCCCGAGATGGATAATGGGCATGGCTTTTGGACATTGGGTACCATAAGCGTGGATGTGTGCCATTACATCGTGGCGCAATTCCCGCTCCTTTATCGCTGCCAACTCGTAATCGATATCGGTGAGGTGGGCTGCCAGCTCATCCACTTGCTCCTGGGTTATGGGCAAACCTAATTCCATTTCTGCACGGGCCAGAGCTACCCACAGCCGCCGCCACGTAGAAAATTTTTTATCCGCAGAAAAAAAATATTTCATTTTGTCACTGGCATATCGAGAGGACAGCGGGCTTTCATAAACAGCTTTATTCATATCAATGTATCACCTCAAGTTCATGGATTTCAGATTTAAAGTATTATATCACACCAACCGTTCCCGGACAAGTTGTAACCTCAAATTTATCACTCCCAGAGTTGGGCTTATTTAAAACTTATCAACCTACAGCATTAATCTGACTTAAATTATATAAAGTATTATTGCTTCAATCCACCTTGTTTGTCCGGTAAAAAAATTCTCTCACCACTGGGTAATTCCCAATTTTCAAACCGCGCCTAGAAAAAAGGGCCGCGCTAAGCGCGACCCTTTTTGTTGGATTATCTACATTAGCCCTCGCCGCGCATCTTGGCAAAGCACTCGCTGCAGTAGACCGGACGATCAGACTTCGGCTCAAAGGGAACCTTGGCCTCGCCGCCGCAAGCGGCACAGACAGCGGTGAAATACTCGCGGGGACCACGGGCAGCGGCCTTGCGGGCATCGCGGCAGGCCTTGCAACGCTGGGGCTCATTCTGGAAGCCACGCTCAGCGTAGAACTCCTGCTCACCGGCAGTGAACACGAACTCCTGGCCACACTCTTTGCAAACTAAGGTCTTGTCTTCGTACATTGGAAATACCCTCTCTTTGATGCCCAGAATCGGAAATACAACCTGCTGGGACTGTAATATTTGCGTCAGCTTTCGCTGAAAACGCCAAAATTCCCGGCAACCTTTCGCCGGATGCGCTGGACTGCGTTGTCCACAGATTTAACAGGACGCCCCACCTGTCCGCTAATCTCCTGATAGGACAATCCACGCAGAAAACACGTTAAAACCTCACGCTCCAGCACAGACAACTGCCGCCCCAAACGGGCCAAACGCTCATTTTCCTCTTCCCTACTGATGTACAGCTCTTCGGGGCTTATCTCAGATCTCAGTACCATAGGGGCTTCAAACGGAACGCTGTCATTCAGCGGGGCATGCTTGCTTCGCGCGGCACTGGTCACTGCCGAACGAATCTGATTGCGGATGCAAACCTCCGCAAAGGTTCCAAACTGAACATCGCGGCTTGGCTCAAATTCCCGAATAGCCTTCAGTAACCCGAACATGGCTTCCTGGATCAGATCCTCACTGTCTCCACCAGCTAGAAAATAAGGCCGGGCACAAATACGCACCTGACGAAAATACCGCTTGACAAGCTCCTCCTCCGCATCCCGGCAACCTCCGGCAGCCAGAGCACAGAGCACTTCATCACTATACTTATTAATTTGAGAAGTAGTTTTACTCATAGTTCAACCTTGTTTATTTAAGCACAGAACTGCCGAATTGTCAATTGTTTTTGGTGATTTTTTTAGGAAATCTTCTAAAATCATCCGCGACGTCATAATTATTTACATTTTTGGATGAGCTTTCCATGTTATTGCGTACAAAGAAGGTCAAAAGGACAGCTGTTCCAGAGGCTCAGACCTGCCTGGTGTGGCCAAACCCAGGTGCTGGTACGCTTTTTGGGTAACACACCGCCCCCGGGGTGTACGGGTAAGAAATCCTAGTTGCATCAAATAAGGCTCGTAAACATCTTCTAAGGTAACCGATTCCTCATTGATAGTGGCGGCCAAGGTGTCTAGCCCCACTGGCCCCCCTCCATAGTTCACAATGATGCTTTCCATCATCCGCCGGTCCACATTGTCCAAGCCAAGCTCATCAATTTCCAAAGCCTGAAGGGCGCGATCCGCCACAGAACGGGTTACCACTCCCCCGGCGGTAACTTGGGCAAAGTCCCGCACCCGGCGGAGCATCCGATTGGCAATGCGGGGAGTCCCCCGGCTGCGCCGCGCAATTTCCAGCGCTCCTTTTTCTTCGATGGGCACCTCCAAAATTCCAGCGGAGCGGGTAACGATAAGGGCCAGCTCCTCTGGAGTGTATAATTCCAAGCGCAGGGTGACACCGAAGCGATCCCGCAGGGGAGCGGAAAGCTGTCCCGCCCGGGTAGTGGCCCCAATCAGGGTAAACTTGGGTAAATCCAGCCGGATAGAGTTGGCGGAAGGCCCCTTGCCAATGATGATGTCTATGGCGTAGTCCTCCATAGCGGGGTACAAAATTTCCTCTACAGAGCGGTTCAGCCGGTGGATTTCATCTACAAACAAAATATCGTTTTCTTGAAGGTTGGTGAGCAGTGCGGCCAGATCGCCGGGCTTTTCAATGGCTGGGCCGGAAGTGATGCGGATATTGACCCCCATCTCGTTGGCAATGATGCCGGACAAGGTGGTCTTGCCCAGACCGGGGGGGCCGTGAAGCAGCACATGATCCAGAGGTTCTCCCCGCATTTTGGCGGCCTGGATGAAAATGGACAGGTTTCCTTTGGCCTTTTCCTGCCCAATGTATTCAGTTAGGGCTTTAGGGCGCAGAGACCCCTCCCCCTCGTCATCGTGGGTCAGCGAGGTGGCCACCAGAGGGGCTTCCGTCTCAAAGCCGCCGTTGTCGGAAAAATCAATGCTCAAGGCTTCACTTCCTCTTGTTTTTTTGGAGGTATTCATGTGGATATCGCAGACAATGACAGCAACAAAAAGCAACACCAGACCGCCCGCATTCAAAGTTATACTGTCAAGTGCGCGGCTGGGGTGCGCGCCGCACATCAACATTTATTTTTCTTTTCATGCACCACAATCCATTCCGCGGTTTCCTGAGGGGAACACCCGTCTGTCATCAGCTTAACCGTATTTTGACTGTCATAACAGGATAGATAGGCTAGGCTCCGTTTCAGCGCATCCGAATGACGCACACCTGCCTGAATATCCTGTTCAATGCGTTGGCAAAGGGTTTGCTTCGAACATAGCAGGGTATACTGTAATACCTTTACACCATGCAGTTCCAGGCGATTTAAAATGCTACAGGAAATTTCAGGTTGGTGCATGACCCAACTGAAGATCACATAATCCAACTCAGGGCAGGCCAAAAACCGGGAGAGTAGAGCAGTGATATTGTCCAGCACCATGGCACGGGTTTCGTCCGTTACCCGAAAGGGGTTCATATTCCAGCACCAATCCCCGTCCAGGTATACGCCCGGCGTCAGCCTTTCCAGCAAAGCTTCGCATGTGGCGGTTTTTCCTACGCCCATGGGGCCATTAATAAATATAAGCGTTTTCAAGGCCTTACCATTTTTTTCAGCGCCTGTTTAATGACAGTTTCCAAGGACAGCGCCTCTAAATCAATTCCCTTCAGCGCCGCAGCGATTTCGCTCTGACTATAACCGAGCACAGCCAGGGCGGCAGACGCCTCGCTGGTCTTATTCTCAGGAATGATGGTCACGCCGCCTGCAAAAGGTTCTCCTCCGCCTGTGGTAAGCTGGCCCTTGGCCAGCTTATCTTTCAACTCCAGGATAATGCGCTGTGCAATTTTTTTGCCAATGCCCGGAGCGGAGGTCAGCGCCTTTTCGTTGCCGGATACAATGGCCATAGCCAGCCCCTCCGGGCTGTTGGACGACAGGATGGCCAGCGCTGCCTTGGGTCCTACCCCAGATACGCCGATGAGCATCCGAAAACAGCCCAATTCGCTCTCACTGGAAAAACCGTACAGCTCAAAAATATCCTCGCGGACGTATAGGTGGGTGTAAAGCTTTGCCGCCTTCCCCATATTAAGTTTACTTATGGTATGGCTGGTAGTACGGCAGGAATAGCCAACCCCCCCGCAGTCGATGACGGCCAGATAAGGCTCAATGTGGGCCACGGTTCCGTTCAGATAGTAAAACACGGCAATCTCTCCAAATTTAATGTAAGGACTTTAGCAGTGAGGTGGATGAGCGGGCGTGGCAAAGGGCAATGGCCACCGCGTCGGCCGCGTCGTCCGGCTTGGGGACAGCGCCCAAATTCAGCAGCCGCTTGGTCATGTCCATCACCTGCCGTTTCTCTGCCTTGCCGTAGCCTACCACGGCCTGCTTCACTTGGGAGGGGTTGTACTCACAGACAGGCAGGCCCAGCTTTTCTGCGGTCATGAGGATAACCCCCCTGGCCTGGGCTACGCCGATGCCCGTGGTGACATTGTGGTTGAAAAAGAGTTCCTCAATTGCCATCACATCCGGGTGGAATTGACCGATAAGCTCCTCCAGATCGGTGGCAATCCGCCACAGCCGGGCAGGCAGGCGTACCCCCGCCGGGGTATTAATGGCGCCACAAGCAGTCAGACGGTATTTTCCCAGCGCAGACTCCACCAGGCCGAAGCCTACAATAGCATACCCGGGGTCTATTCCAAGGGTCAGCAACGGCACGTCCTCCCAGTTCTTCATATCTCAGACATAATATCACAGTTTGCCGTCAAAGACAAGCAAAAACGGCGGATGATAACATCATCCGCCGCAGGGATTTATCGGTCAGGCCCGGGGGTGGGCCATAGAATATACGTCCCGGAGCTTCTGATTGACCACTTGGGTATAGATTTGGGTGGCGGAGATATCTGCGTGGCCCAGCATTTCCTGAATGGATTTCAGATCCGCACCGTTTTCCAGCAGGTGGGCGGCAAAGGAATGCCGCAGGGTGTGCGGGGTAATGTCCTTGTGAATGCCTGCCTTATCCTGATAGCATTTGACAATTTTCCAAAAGCCCTGGCGGCTCATACGTTCCCCATTCATATTAACGAAAAGAGCGGTTTCCCCAGGGTTTTCCAGCAGCTGGGGGCGCACATCACTGATATAAGCCGCCATGGCCCGCACCGCACCCTTGTAAAGGGGCACTATCCGTTCCTTGCTGCGACCCCGGCAGCGAAGAAAGCTGGCGGATAGGTTCAGATCCTGCACATCCAGGGAAATGAGCTCAGACACCCGGATGCCGGTAGCGTACAACAGCTCCAGCATGGCTTTGTCCCGGCAACCCTTGGAATCGGAGGGATCGGGCTGATCCAAAAACAGGTCTACTTCGTGGTTGGAGAGAATGGCAGGCAGCTTGCGCTCCACCCGGCTGGGGGTAAATCCCTTGGCCGGATTTACCTGTATTTCCCGGATAGAGATAAGATATGTATAAAACGATTTCAGCGCTGCAACGGATCTTACCACAGTGGCGTTGGACTTTCCCCTTTTCTCCAGGCACTGGGCATAGAGCCGCACATCCTCCTGGCTTACCTGAATGAGGGATAGGTGTTCCTGTTCCGCCCAGCCGGCAAATTGGCGCACATCACGAAGATAAGAGCTGAGCGTATTGACGGAGGCCCGCTTTTCTTGGGCCAGCCACGTCTCGTAATCAGCGAGGTAATCCAATGCGCTCCACTCCTCTCTCATGTAATAAAGAACCGGGTACAAACCGCAGTGAACAATGCGGGCATCAGTGTCTGCTGGAGCGCCACAGCAAGCACCAGCAATCCCGCACAGGGGGACAACGCCTGGGTCCTTTGTCCCCAGGACGTGGGCCGTTGGCCAGACAACCGCCCCATCGACTGGCAGAACGCATCAGCCGACACCACAAACAGCACCGGCACGGCCACCAAGGCCGTCACGCTAAATACAGCCAGAGATACCGCCACGCCGGGAAAACCGAACAACCGGGCAAAGATGGCAGCGGAATAAGAGAGCAAAAAGCCCCGGGCTGTCAATAAGGCGGGGATTCCTACTACTCCCAAAGGGGAGGCGCCCAAAAGAAACGCTACCAGCGGCCAACGCATCAAGTCCCAGATAGAAGACAGCAGGGCGGGTTCAACTCCGTTTCCCTGGCCTGCCATTTGAAAATAGTGGGTCAGGTAGTCGAGAAGTTCAGGGTTATCTCCACTCCAGCCTGAAAAGAGGAAACCGCCCAACGTACCCGCCGCAAAACAGATGCCCAGAACTGCCAATCGGGTCAGACTGTCCCAGGCCGGGGCGGCCTTGATCCGGCTTCCCATTTTGCGGACTGTCACCCTTCATCACCCCAGATTTTCCAAATATAGCTATACTGCCAAAACTATATTATGCGGAGAAGCGGCAGGGTATGCAGCCACGTTTTGTCAACCAACGTTTGCTTGAATACGAATTGTAATCGCCGGAGAAGTGCGCTCTTCCCGCGCCGGCGGATGCAAGCCTCACGGAAGCACAGCAAGACGGTGCTTCTATAATATAGACCTCTTTTTCTGGAAAGGCAAGAGAAATTGGCCAAATTTTCTCAAAAATTTTTTATGTTTATTTTTTATGTAAATAATATTATGTAAACTATTGGAACAGAACCAGGAACAGCACAGGATATTGTAACAAAACATCCCTGAACCTCAAAATGTTGAGATTCAGGGATGCTTGCTGACTTTTCCTAGTTTTTATGGCCGGGGTTCACTCCCCTGCTATTCCGGCTCGGATCGCTTTCATAGCGATGGCGCATTCCAGACGCTTGCGCTGCATGTCGCACCCGAAACGATTCGGCTTTTTTATGTCGCCATTGACAAGCAGGTTAGATGCGGAACATCCTCCGCTGCAATAAAACCGGGCCCAGCAATCCTTACAGTCAGGCCTAGTGTAAATGTTCAGCCCCGCAAATTCCCGGGACAACTCCATATTAAAGGTATTATTGTAAACATTGCCAAGTTTGTAGTCTTCATTGCCCACGAATTGATGGCAAGGGTAGATATCTCCATCCGGCGTGATAGCCACATATTCGCACCCCGCTCCACATCCCCTCATCCGCTTGATGACACATGGTCCCTGGGCGAGATCTACGTTGAAGTGGAAAAAGTTCACATCCTCCCGTTTCAAAAGCTCTGCCGCCAGCCGCTCGTATTCCTCCAGAATGCCGGGCAGATCTTCCTCCCGGAAGGTATAGTCGCAGTCCGCACGGCCAACTACCGGTTCTACCGACACATGGCGGAAGCCCTGGTCGGCAATGTGGAGCACATCAGCAGCAAAGTCCGGATTATGCCGGGTAAAGGTGCCCCGGAGATAGTAGTCCTTCTCTCCCCTGCCCTGCACCAGTTTCTGAAACTTGGGCAGGATCACTTCATAGCTCCCTCTGCCATTCACCGTTTTACGCATGCGGTCGTTAATCTCAGGGCGTCCGTCTAAGGAGAGCACTGCATTGGACATCTCCCGGTTGATGTATTCAATGTTATCGTCACTGAGCAGTACGCCGTTGGTTGTGATGGTGAAACGGAAGTTTTTGTCATGTGACTTCTCCAGGGATCTGGCATAGTCCACGGTGGCTTTTACCGTATCCATTGCCATCAGCGGTTCGCCGCCAAAGAAATCTACCTCAATATTCCGGCGGTTTCCAGATCTCTTAATCACAAAGTCGATAGCTTTTTTCGCGGTCTCTATGTCCATCGTCATGCGGCGGCCTGTGCCAAAGTCTCCAGTGGAAGCAAAGCAGTATTGGCAGCGCAGGTTACAGTCATGAGACACATGGAGGCATAGGGCTTTAATAGGGGCGTCCTGCTGCATTGCGGTTGCGGCGCCAGAATCAATGTAGCTGTCATCGGTAAACAGCAACCCTTTTTTCTGGAGTTCCAATAATTCTTGCCATGTTTCGTCCACCATAGTGGGATCATATTGGGTCAGCTTTTCGTAAAGTTCCTTGGGACAAACATCCGGCATAGGGGCGCTGAGCAGAGACAGAACATCGTAAGCGGTTTTGTCCAGCACATGGACGGCGCCGCTGTTTACGTCCACTGCCACAGGTACACCCAGGCAAATGAATGTATGGACCATTTTTGTCACCCTCCTTCGACACGCAGAAAAAGGGTGGGACTAGCCCACCCTTTCGGCGCTTTGATAAATTACTTGTTATTTTCGCACTTTTGGTTGGCCACAGTGCAGGAGGTCTTGCAGGCGGATTGGCAAGACGTCTGGCACTCGCCGCAGCCGCCATGGGCCGCGCTCTGCTTCAGGGTTGCGCCGTTCAGAGTCTGGATGTGAGTCATTGGGTATCTTCCCTCCAATTTAAAAAGATTAATTTATTATACCATGCCTATCTATAGATTTCAACATAAATTTATCTTTTCGACATTTCCTGTGACACTTGGGGCCCCGAGCGCATAAGCTGGATTGACGGCTTAGCTGTCAGACTTTGAGCAAAGGAGAAATTCTCTTGAATCCTGATACTGGAACCAATTCCCGCCCCTGCGCGGATGCTTGCGGCACCATGCCCGCTTGTGCGCCTCTGGCGGTACCATATGTGCCTTTCCAGCAGCGGGGCAGCCAGAAATATAACCAAGCCGACGCCCTTGCCAATGGAACCGTGTTTCCCGGCTTGAATCTGCCCTTCCACATGAAAGCGGATGCTGCCGGGCTGCCGGACAATCATTCTACCCAACTTCAGGCGCTGTTGTTTGTAGTCACTGAACTGGGATTGTATCTGGATACCCATCGGGACGATGTTGAGGCATTCCAGCTCTTCAAGCAGTATACCACCATGGCCCGGGAGGCCAAGCAGCGGTATGAAGAAATGCATGGCCCTCTGACCCAGCTTGCCGCCGGACAGGATGAAGCCTACCGTTGGCTAGATGATCCCTGGCCCTGGGAATTCAAAAAGGGGGATTGACCATGTTTGTCTATGAGAAAAAGCTGCAATACCCTGTGCGCATCAAAAACTGCAATCCCAAGCTGGCATCGGTTATTATCTCTCAGTATGGTGGACCGGACGGTGAACTTGGCGCTTCCCTGCGCTATCTGTCCCAGCGTTACGCTATGCCCTACCCGGAATTAAAGGGCCTGCTCACGGATATCGGTACCGAAGAATTAGGCCATCTTGAGATGGTGGGTACGTTAGTTCATCAACTCACCCGGAATCTCAGCGAGGACCAAATTAAAACAGCCGGATTTGACACTTACTTTGTAGATCACACCACTGGGGTTTATCCTCAATTTGCCTCTGGTTATCCCTGGTCCGCTTCCACTATGCAGGTCACTGGGGATGTCATTGCCGATCTGACGGAGGATTTGGCGGCAGATGGGGCGATGGCGTAAGCGCAACAAGGCCGGAAAGCCTTGAAAACACTGGATTGTCGGTAGGACAAGCCTTTTCCGGCGGCGATGGTGTAAGGACAACCTGTTAAAATTTTCGATGGGACAAGCTGTTTCCAA
>ERZ779632.513-NODE-513-length-21952-cov-11.193086_pt1 | contig 21952 bp, 18 predicted proteins | sample MGYA00514194_ERZ779632 | MGnify/ENA primary metagenome ERZ779632 (study PRJEB29562, sample SAMEA4376704) | mouse gut metagenome | isolation source: Cecum | study: EMG produced TPA metagenomics assembly of the A DSS colitis mouse model was used to assess the...
TCGAACTTCCCCTCGGTGTAGTCTTTGGCGTAGAAATAGGCCACCTGGTCTAAGAATATGTAGAGGTTTTCCAGGCACACCGCCGCCTGCTCCTGGGTGAGCTTTTTGCCCCCGTGGGCGGCCTGGTTGCCCAGCACCCGGACCAGCTTCATCCGCTTCCAGACGTCCTCCCCTACGATGCCCCGGAAGTCCCCGCTGTCCATGAGCACCGCCAGCCGGTCGTCGCCGGCCAGGGCGAGGCTGCCGTCCACGGAGTACATCCATTTGACGGCGGCCTCCATGGCCCGGCGGCTGGACAGGATGCAGGCGGCTGGATCGATCTGATAGATTTTTTCCGCTGCGACGGCCGCTTGGGCGAAGGGGGTGAATTGGGGGTCGGAGAGGAGGAAGGAGAAGTTGGTCATTTAATCTGAAAATTAAATCTGGCATCATCAAGTTAGGTGCTGTATCAAAAACATCCTCGCATGTTTAAGTGCATAATACAAATATTTATAATTTGCGTTAGAATCTTTCGCTTTTAGTAATTTTACACCATCTGCACCAAGGAAACAAGGCATATCAATATATTTGATTATCCTGGTGTGGTCTCCAAAAATAATTGCAGGGACATCTTTAAACAATCCATTAGATTCATTTGAAAATCCAGCAATATATTCTTGCCCCTGATCAATAATTGGATATATGCCCGTTTGTAGATAGTTCTCTTTGGGGATTTTTCGGCTTTCCTTCGTGATATCCAGAAATATATCTGTAAATCTCGCCATCAAACCATCCCCTCCAGCTCCTCCAACCCTTTGGAAATCTCTGTCTCCAACTCCCTCAGCTCCGCAAAAATCTCACTGGTGGGCGGATACTCCACCGGCACATACTCCGTCTTTTTGTACTTGTTGATGGACAGGTCGTACCCGTTTTCCACGATCTCCTCCCGTGGTACCAGAAAGGACTGCTCGGTCCGAGCCCTCCCCTGTTCCTCCGCCAAAGTGTGGAACCGGGCCACAATGTCCGGGATGTCGTTGTCCGGCACCGGGGAACGCTTGTCGTCCAGACTGAACCCGTCGGCGCGCATATCGTAAAACCACACCTTGTCCGTGCCGCCGTGGCCGGTCTTGGTGAACACCAGCACCCCGGTGGACACCCCGGCGTAGGGCTTGAACACTCCAGAGGGCATGGAGATCACCGCCTCCAGCCGGTTGTTGTCCACCAGCTCCCGCCGGATGTCCTTGTGGGCCTTGGACGAGCCGAACAGCACCCCGTCCGGCACGATGACAGCGCCGCGCCCGCCCACCTTGAGCATCCGCAGGAACAGCGCCAGGAATAAAAGCTCCGTCTTTTTCGTCTTGCACAGCTTCAGCAGGTCGGCGGACACGATATCCGCGTCCAGACTGCCCTTGAAGGGCGGATTTGCCAGGATGAGGGTGTACTTCTCCCGGTCCGGGTTCTGGTCGGACAGGCTGTCCCGGTATTCAATGAAGGGGTTTTCCACCCCATGGGTCATCATGTTCATGGCCCCAATGCGCAGCATGGTGCGGTCCATGTCGAAACCGTGGAACATATGGTTCATGTAGTGCGCCTTTTTTCGCCGGTCGAAAAAGATCTCCTGCTTGTGGTGCTCCTTGAGGTACTCCCCCGCCGCCACCAAAAAGCCTGACGTGCCGCAGGCCGGGTCGCAGATCACCTCGTCCGGGCCGGGGGCCATCAGCTCCACCATCATTTTGATGATGTGCTGGGGGGTACGGAACTGTCCGTTCACCCCGGCGGTGGCGATCTTGGACAGCAGGAACTCGTACACGTCGCCCCGGACGTCGCCGTCCCGCACCTGGGCCATCTGCTCATAGATGCCGTCCAGCGCCGTGACCACCTTGTCCAGCATCAGCGGCGTAGGGATCTTAAAAATGGCGTCATCCATGTACTTGGCGTAGGCGCTGGCCTTATCCCCGTGAAGGTTTTTGATGAAGGGGAACACCTGCTCCTGCATGACGGCATACATTTTCTCAGCTGGGAAGTCGTGGAACACCGACCACTTGAGTTGGTTTCCGGGGACGGTGCGCTCTCCGATGCGCACTTCTTCCGTGAAAATGCTCTGGTGGGTCAACCCCAGCATGGCGGCCTCACGGGCCCGGAGGTTGTCCGTTTCGTCCAGGTCATGGATGAACATAAGGTAGGTCATCTGCTCCACCACATCCAGGGGGTTGGTGATGCCGCCCGTCCAGAAAATCTCCCAGAGGCTGTTGATCCTGTTTTTCAGTTCGCCGGTTATCATCGCTGGTTCCCCCTCAAATTACGTCGGTTTCTTTCGCAGCTTCAACACAACGCCGCTCCTGACGGCGCATTCTTGAAGCTGGCTGGCCGCATAGGCCGCTTTTTCTTTTGGGGGCAGCTGTCCCGTCTCCCTGTCCGCTTTTTCCAGGATTCTCCTCAGATCGTCCAGTTCCAGCAGGTCGACCGCCAGACAGAACAGGGTCTTTTTCCGTCCATCGTTATACCCGGCCAGCAGGCGGTCCAGAATGTTCCGTTTCTCCATCTGTTCCGCGTCATAGCCCTCGCTGCCCATCCGCCTGAGCTTTTCCAAGTCTCGCGTTCGATGGACAGAGGTGATGAAACAGTCGTAGGCCCATGCTCTCATATCGTCCGCAGGGATATTCCGGGCATTGAACGCAGTACTCTACCCCGCCGTGCTCCATGCCGCACCGGGCAATAGTACAGGACTGATTGCCAAACCCACAGCCCCCGCAGTGCCCGCCCAACTCCATAGAGCACAGCTTGCAGTTCAGCCCGCACAGCGACAGATATGGATCTTTCCGCACAAATCCCTTCAATCCAGCTTCCTCCATTCGACAGATTTTTTTGCAGTATATCACACAAAGGGGCAGAAATCAAATTTTGACGCGGTCCGGATTGCAAAACGCCTCATCCCGTGCTAAACTGTGCGCAGAAAGACGATAAGGAGGCCGTTGCCTATGTGGTTCATTTTCGCGCTGCTCTCCGCCGTATTCGCCGCCCTCACCTCCATTCTGGCCAAGGTGGGCATCGACGGCGTCAACTCCAATCTGGCCACCGCCATCCGCACCATGGTAGTGGTGGCTATGGCCTGGGTCATGGTGTTCCTCACCAACGCCCAGGGCGGCATTCCGGAGATCAGCCGCAAAAGCTGGCTGTTCCTCATCCTGTCCGGACTGGCCACCGGCGCGTCCTGGCTGTGCTACTACCGGGCCATCCAGATCGGAGAGGTGTCCAAGGTGGTGCCCATCGACAAGCTGAGCGTGGTTATCACGCTAGTGATGGCGGCGGTGTTCCTCCACGAGAAATTCACACCCAAGTCTGTCATCGGGTGCCTCCTCATCGGCGCAGGCACGCTGGTCATGGTTCTGTGAAGCCATTTCACTTGTCGCAATATTTGAGAAGGAGCGATCCCTATGCCAATGATTGGAGCCGTCATCGTCCCCCACCCGCCCCTCATCATCCCCACTGTCGGCCGGGGCCAGGAGCGGCAGGTCCAGACCACCATCGATGCCTACCGCGCCGCCGCCAAACAGGTGGCGGATTGGAAGCCAGAGGTCCTGGTGATCTCCTCGCCCCATGCCATTATGTACGCCGACTACTTCCACATCTCCCCCGGCGCGGGCGCGTCCGGCAGCATGGCCTCCTTCGGCGCGCCTCAGACCTGCCTTGAGGTAAAATACGATGCAGAGCTGCGCCGAGCGCTTGTCCAACAGGCGGAGGCGGCGGGCCTCCAGGCCGGAACGCTGGGGGAGCGCGACCCGTCCCTGGATCACGGCACCTTTCTGCCCCTCTACTTCCTCCAAGAGGCCGGGGTGGACTGCCCTACCCTGCGCATTGGGCTATCAGGCTTTTCTCCTTTACAGCACTATCAGCTTGGGCAGTGTGCCGCAAAAGCGGTGGATAAGCTGGGCCGCAGGGCCGTGTTTGTGGCCAGCGGCGACCTGTCCCACAAGCTGCGGGATGACGGCCCCTACGGCTACGCCCCGGAGGGCCCGGTGTTCGACCGCCGGGTGACCGCCGCTATGGCGTCCGGGGACTTCCTCCAATTCCTCACCATGGACCCGGCCCTGTGCGACCGTGCGGCGGAGTGCGGCCTGCGCTCCTTCCAGATCATGGCCGGGGCGCTGGACGGCCTGGGCGTGGAGCCGGAGCTGCTCAGCTATGAGGGCGTCACCGGCGTGGGATATGGCGTAGCTGCCTTTGCAGTCACCGGCCCGGATGACAGCCGCCGGTTTGCCGTTCAGTGTGAGGAGATAGAACGCGCCCGCCTGGCGGAGCGCAAAGCCAACCAGGACCCCTGGGTGCGTCTGGCCCGACTGTCGCTGGAGACCTACGTTCGCACAGGCCGGTGTCTGCACACCCTGCCGGACGGCTTGCCCCAGGAGCTGACCGGCAAGGCCGCCGGGGCCTTTGTCTCCCTCCACGCCCACGGGCAGCTCCGGGGCTGCATCGGCACCACCGCCCCCACCACTGCCAGCGTGGCCTGGGAGATCGTGCAGAACGCGGTCTCCGCCGGGGCCCGGGATCCCCGCTTCCCGCCTGTGGGCAGGAAGGAACTGGAGCAGTTGGAATACAGCGTAGACGTCTTGGGCGAGCCGGAACCTATCTCCTCCCCCGCCCAATTGGACGTGAAAAAGTACGGCGTCATCGTGTCCTGCGGCGGTCGCCGGGGGCTGCTCCTCCCCGACCTGGACGGCGTGGACACGGTGGAGCAGCAGATCGGCATTGCCCGCCAGAAGGGTGGCATCAGCGCCCGGGAAACCTATACCCTGGAGCGGTTCGAGGTGGTGCGGCACACATGAGCGCACAATGCGAACTGTGCTTCCACCACTGCCAATTGGCGGAGGGCCAGACCGGTTTCTGCCGGGCCAGGGTCTGCCGGAGCGGGGCCGTCCTGCCGCTGAACTACGGCAAGCTCACCAGTCTGGCCCTGGACCCCATCGAAAAAAAGCCCCTGCGCCGTTTCCGGCCCAGGAGCCTGATCTTATCGGTGGGCAGCTTCGGCTGCAACCTCCGCTGTCCCTTCTGCCAGAACCATGAGATCTCCATGGCTGGGGACGGCACAATCCAGACCGTGGACGTGTCCCCGGAGCGGCTGGCGGACAAGGCGGCGGAGCTGATCCCCCGGGGAAACATTGGCGTGGCCTACACCTACAACGAGCCGCTGGTGGGCTACGAGTACGTCCGGGACTGCGCCGCCGCTGTCCATGACCGGGGCATGGTCAACGTGCTGGTTTCCAACGGTACTATCGAGGAACAGCCCTGGCGGGCGCTCCTCCCTTATCTTGACGCGGCCAATATCGACCTCAAAGGCTTCACCCCAGAATGGTACCGCCGCCTGGGCGGCGACTTGGACACGGTGAAGCGCTCCATCGCCCTGACGGCGGAGCAATGCCACGTGGAGGTCACTACCCTGCTGGTCCCCGGTGAGAACGACAGCGCGGACGAAATCCGCGCCCTGGCCCAATGGCTGGCGTCAGTGAGTCCGGATATCCCTCTGCACCTGTCACGTTTTTTTCCCCGATACCAGATGCAAGACCGTCCGCCCACTCCGGTGGAGCGGGTATACCAGTTGGCGGAGGAAGCCAGGAACTGGCTGGCCTATGTCTACACCGGAAACTGCTGACGGACCGGATCTCAATATCGGTCAAAACAGGCGAAAATCTCCTGCATCCGGGGCATGGTCAGCCCCACAGGGACAACCCCGCCGCCACAGACCGCCCCCAGTCCCTTCTCCTCCATCAGCTTCATCAGCGCCGCCACAACGTCCTCCACCCGACTGCCCGCCAGATGCTCCCGGGCGTAGCGCACCATATAGGCCAGCGCCCGGGTCTGGCCTGCATCCGCCAACTGCTCCACATAGCGCAGATCCAGCTCCCGATCGCCCACAGAGAACGCGGTCTTGCCAAAGCACTTCACCTTCAACCGCTCCTGCCGGTAGCCGTCCCCCCGGTAATTTTTTCGGATTTGGCTGTCGCCGGACAGGTCGACCACCCGGCCCCGGCTGGGCAGGTGGAAGCCGGGGGCTGTCAACGCAGGAGCGGGCCGCCCCGCCAGCGCCGCCCTGGCCTGGTCTGTGATGTCCCGGGCGTGGTAGGCGTCCATCTGCACCACTTTGTCGGCAACGTGAAAATAAGCTCCACAGCTTCCCACCACCAGGATCAGGGACACCCCGGCTTTTTGCCACAGATCCATGGCCCGCTCCAGAAACGGGGTAATAGGTTCCTGCTCCCGGGCAATCACCGCCTGCATCAGCTCGTCCCGCACCATGAAGTTGGTGGCGGAAGTGTCCTCGTCCATGAGCAGCACCCTGCTCCCCGCCTCCAGGGCCTCGGCGATGTTGGCCGCCTGTGAGGTGCTGCCGCTGGCGTCCAGAGTGGAAAAGTGGGTGGTGTCCCGCCCGCTGGGCAGATGGTTGATGAACAGGGAGATATCGGTGTCCGTCACCTTGCGGCCATCCTCCGCCCGGATCTTTACGGCGGAAGCGTCCGTGATGACGTACTCCCGGCCATCCCCGGCGATGTGGTCGTAGACGCCCCGCTCCAGTGCTTTCAGCAAGGTGGATTTGCCGTGGTAGCCTCCGCCGGCGATGAGGGTGATCCCCCGGCATACCCCCATCCCCCGGACAGTACCCTGGTGGGGCAGCTCCAGGGTCACCGCCAACTCCTTCGGAGACTGGAATGTCACCGCACCCTTCATGGGCCGGTCGGACACGCCGCTCTCCCGGGGCAGAATGGAGCCGTCCGCCACAAAAGCGGCCAATTTCAACCGTTCCAACTCTCCCCGGATGAAATGCTGGTCCTCCGCCAAGGCGATGACCTGGGCCACCTCTCCCTTGGGAGCGCTGGCATACAACAGGCCCTGCTCCACACAGACAGGGAGAAAATCAAAGAGAATTTTCTCCAACTCCTGGGCGTTGATGGTTCGTCCGTTGGCTGGGAACCCCACCTCAAAACGCAAAATGACCGCCCCGGCGCACACCTGGCAATCCGTCCGCTCCAGCACCTCCTGGCCGGGCGTGGTGACGGCCAGAACTCCGCTTTTGCCGGAGCCCTTGGCCTGCCGGGAAAACCGTCCCGCCTGCCGGGCAAAGCGCCGGAGCAGATAATCCTCCAGTGCCGTCCGGTTCCATGGAGCTTCCCAGCACTCGGCCGGGAAGCCTGCGGTTTTGCGGTCAAGCGTCACGCTGAGCTGGGAGGGGGCGGCAAAGGGATCGCCTTGGACGTGTTCAATGTTCAGCACATAGGTTCCAAAGGACCAGCTCCCCGCCAGGGATTTGTAGGCCGGGTAGCTCCTGTGATCAATGGCACGCAGGGCAGAACGCAGTTCTTCCGCTGTTTTCATGGCAAAACACCGCTTTCAGATGGTTTGTCGGCATCTCTGCCGTGTCTTTCATAATATTAGCTTTCCTCCCGAAAGTCAAGATACGCCATTGCTGCCACAGCGGCGCAGACAGCGCCCTGATCCTCCCTTGGTCAGCAGGTTTCAAGTGAAATAGACTGTGCTTTCGATTGGCCGTGCTGTCCGCTCCGTTTTTTTGTGTTTCTGTATTTGTTATTCCGGGATCGCCACGCAGACGCAGACCTCCCAACAGGGCTTGTCCTTCGGCATGATAAGCGTTTCTCCTGCCTTCGGATATTTGCGGCGGCATACTTCAACATGTGAAAATCTGTGAAGTGTTTTTCCTTTAACTGCATTGAAATCAGTCACTTTTTTACTGTTATATTTTAGCCCCTTAGTAGGGACTGAGGAACTGGGCCATCTGGAAATGGTGGGCACCCTCGTCCACCAGCTCACCCGCAATCTGAGCGACAGCCAGATCAAAACCGCCGGATTCGACACCTATTTCGTGGATCACACCACAGGCGTCTATCCCCAGTTTGCCTCCGGCTATCCCTGGTCCGCCTCTACTATGCAGGTCACGGGCGATATCATCGCCGACCTGACGGAGGATTTGGCGGCGGAGCAAAAAGCCCGCCTCACCTACGACAACATCCTCCGCCTGTCCGATGACCCGGATGTCAACAACGTGATCCGCTTCCTGCGGGAGCGGGAAATCGTCCACTTCCAGCGGTTCGGCGAGGCCATCGAGCTTGCCAAGCAACGGATGGATCAGAAAAACATCTACTTCACCAACCCCGCCTTCGACAAGCGGTAAAAAAGTCAAATCTTAATAAATCCCAGTATCCCGGTCAGAAAAGTCCGTGATACTGGGATTTTTTCCATTTCTCGGAACCAATTCAGCAATCTTATACAATATAACCGGTCCTCAGATCCCCTCTCTTGGGAGTTTCTTTGCAAATTTATTGACAAACTGTGAATGAACGACTATAATAAGCCCGTCGAGATTCACGGTTCCGCTGTCAAATCATATCGAAGAAAGAGAGGGTAAACTTTTATGCTGAAAAAGTTTTCCAACGGCTGCGTTCGGATCATGAACCGCTGGCTCCCTGATCCGTTCCTGTTCGCCATCATCCTGACCATTGTGGTGTTCATCGCCGCTATGATCGGCACTTGGCAGAACCCCATTGAGCTGGTCTGGGCCTGGGCTGGCAAGGGCACCACTGGCGATGGTATGTGGGGCCTGCTGGCCTTCTCCATGCAGATGGCCCTGGTGCTGGTGCTGGGTTCTGCCCTGGCCTCCGCCAAGATCTGCAAGAAGATCCTCGCCTCTATCGCCGGTATGGCCAAAAACAAGATGAGTGCCATCCTGGTCGTCACCATGGTGTCCACCATCTGCTGCTGGCTGAACTGGGGCTTCGGTCTGATCGTGGGCGCGCTGCTGGCCAAGGAAGTGGCCCGCCGCGTCCGTGACCTGGACTACCCCCTGCTGATCGCCTCCGCCTACTCCGGCTTCGTCATCTGGCACGCCGGCCTGTCCGGCTCCATCCCCCTTCAGATGTCCGGCGGCAAGCAGTTTGGCGACATCTTCTATTCCGCCGAACTGACCCATACCATCTTCCACCCCATGAACATCGTCATGTGCCTGGTGGTTCTGGTGGGCCTCCCCTTCCTGAACTACGCCATGCACCCCGACAAGGATCACACCATCACCGTGGATCCCAACCTGCTGGTGGACGAGAAGGAAAAGGAGTACAAGATTGAGACTCCCGCCGAGAAGATTGAGCACAGCAAGATCCTCTGGGCCATCATCCTTGTCATGGGCTTCGTCTACATCGTGCTGTTCTTCATCCGCGTGGGCGCGGCTAAGCTGGACCTGAACGCCGTCAACGCCATCTTCCTGTTCCTGGGCCTGCTGGCCCACGGCGACCTGCGCAAATATGTGGACGCCATCGGCGAGGCTGCCGGCGGTGCCGCGGGCGTGCTGCTCCAGTTCCCCTTCTACGCCGGTATTATGGGCCTGATGGTGGCGCAGAACGCCGACCAGGTGTCCCTGGCCAAGATCATCGCCCAGTTCTTTGCCACCATCTCCACCGACATCACCTTCCCCATGTGGACCTTCCTGTCCGGCGGCATCATCAACTTCTTCGTGCCCTCCGGCGGCGGCCAGTGGGCGGTTCAGGGCCCCATCGTCATGCCCGCCGCCACCGATATCCTGGCAAAGATGGGCACTCCCGCGGCCTTCATCTTCGACGAGGCCAAGAAGGCCAATGTGCTGGATCCCAACAGTGCCACCTATGCTCAGGCCATGAGCTACTACGGCCGCGCCGCCATGGGCATCGCCTGGGGCGACCAGTGGACCAACATGATCCAGCCCTTCTGGGCCCTGCCCGCCCTGGGCGTGGCCGGACTGAAGGCCAAGGACATCATGGGTTATCTGGTTGTGGTGCTGATCTTCACTGGCCTGGTTGCCATCCTGGGCTTCCTGGGCTGGGGACTGCTGTTCTGAGAACAGCTCTGCATAACCGTAAATCTCCGAAAAGGCCCGCTCCAGTTGGAGCGGGCCTTTCTCGTGCCGTATTCAGAATTGGTGCAGCTTCTCAGCTTTCCCAGCTCTCCCCGGTGGCGTAATCAATGGTAATCCCGGGCTGTACATTATAAATATAGACGTTGAAGCAGATCCCCTCCCCCTCGTCCTCCACGGAGAAGGCCTCCAGCTTCACCCCGCTGGCCAGCAGGTTCCTCCCCTCAAACACAGGGGTCACCCGGTAGAGCACGTGGTTCCCCGTCTCCTCCACATAGCCGTCCACCATATTCTCAAAGGGGAGCATCCCCTCCACATTCATGTACCGCGTCCCGGTGATCAGGTTTTGCTTGTTGGCGTTCTCCCCCGCCAGCTGATAGCCGATCAAATGGCATCGGTTGTAGAGGTACTTTCCGTCCACACAGTCATATTTCACCGTCTGCCACCCGGAGGGCTTCACCTGCCCGATGTCCCCCCGGGGTTCGGTGGGCATAATCTCCAGGCAGATATTGGCGTAAGCCACGCCGCACCGTCCCAGGTAGTCCAGCTCGCTGTAGCTCTCAAAGGGCTCCAGCGTCAAATCCTCCGCGTCAAAGTCCGGCCAGTTGTCGTTCAGCACCACATAAGGCTCGCCGGAGTAATCCGGTATGTCCTCCATGGACACGGTGGGTTCCTTCAGCCCCAGCTCCACCAGCAGGTTGTCCAGCGTCAGCGATCCTTTGAGAAACAGCCCCGCCGCCGTCACCGCCACTATGACCGCCAGCGCAGCCAGCAGAAGCACGATCTGCCGTTCCCTGGTCAGCCGGGGCTGGCGTTTTGTGCGGCCGCTCATACGCCGCCCACCCCGGCCCGGGCCTCAAAGCTCTGTCCCATGGGTCTCCCCCTCTCTATTTCTTCAGCAGCTCCAGCAGGGCGGCGGAATCTCCCTCCCGCTCCCCCACCAGAACCAGGAACTGCTCCTCGTCCAGCACAGGCACGCCCAGCTCCTGGGCCTTCCGCAGCTTGGAGCCAGCCGCCTCCCCGGCAATGACGCACCCCGTCTTTTTGGACACGGAGCCGGACACCTTGGCCCCCTGGGCCTCCAGCTTGTCCCCCGCCTCCTTCCTGGAGCAAGCGGACAGCTCCCCAGTGAGCACAAAGGTGATCCCCGCCAGCCTGTCCCCCACCGGGGCGGCCTGGCTTTCCATGTTCACCCCCGCCTCCTTTAGGGCGGCGATGAGGTGCTGGCTCTGGGGGGCGGCGAACCACTCGGTGAGGTATTTCGCCGTGATCCCGCCCACGTCGTTGATGGCGGTAAGCTCCTCCTCGGTGGCCTGGGCCAGCCCGTCCAGGGAGCCGAACCGGGCGGCCAGAATCTTCCCCGCCTTCTGCCCCACCTGCCGGATGCCGAAAGCGAACAGCAGCTTGGACAGGTCGTTCCCCTTGGACTTCTCAATGGCCGCCAGCAGGTTGTCCGCCGACTTCTTGCCCATCCGCTCCAGCTTGGCCACCTCGTCCCGGTCCAGCCGGTAGAGGTCGGCAGGGGTTTTCACCATCCCGGCCTCCACCAGCCCCTCCACTACGGCGGGACCCAGGCCCTCAATATCCATGGCGTCCCGGCTGGCGAAATGGGTCAGGGTGCGCAGGAGCTGGGCCGGACACTCCGCCCCGGTGCAGCGGATGTGCGCGCCGTCCTCATCCCGCTCCACTGGTGCCCCGCACACCGGGCACACCTTGGGCAGAAGATAGGGCACCGTACCCTCGGGCCGCTTCTCCTTCACCACGGACACGATCTCCGGGATGATCTCCCCCGCCTTCTGCACGATCACCCTGTCCCCGATGCGGATATCCTTTTCCGTAATAAAGTCCTGGTTGTGGAGGGTCGCGTTGGTGACGGTGGTGCCCGCCAGCCGGACGGGGGCCACCACCGCCTTAGGCGTCAGCACCCCGGTGCGGCCCACCTGAACCACAATGTCCTCCACCACGCTCTCCTTCTGCTCCGGCGGGTATTTGTACGCCGCCGCCCACCGGGGAAATTTAGCCGTCTCCCCCAGCCCTTCCCGCTGTGTAAGGGAGTTTACCTTGACAACTGCTCCGTCAATATCAAAGGGGTATTTTTCCCGCTGATCGCCCAGCTCAAAAATGGCGGACTGGATCTCCCCCATGTCCCCGGACAGCCGGTAGTCGATGACCTTGAAGCGCAGGGAGCGCAACCAATCCAACGCCGCGCTGTCGGTGGCAAAAGGCTCCCGGTCGGTGTATTGAATATTGAACACCACCATGTCCAGCCCCCGGGCGGCGGCAATCTTGGGGTCAAGCTGCCGCATCGATCCGGCGGCGGCGTTCCGGGGGTTGGCAAACAGGGCCTCCCCCCGCAGCTCCCGCTCCCCGTTGAGCTTTTCAAAGGTTTTCCGGGGCATATAGACCTCTCCCCGAACAATCAGCGACGCCGGGGCGTCTTCCAGCCTCATGGGGATGGAGCGGATGGTGCGCAGGTTCTCCGTCACGTCCTCCCCCACCTGCCCGTCCCCCCGGGTGGCCCCCCGGACGAACACGCCGTCCGCATACTCCAACGCCACCGACAGGCCGTCCACCTTAGGCTCCAGCAGGTATTCCGGGCTGTCCGCGCCCTCACGCACCCGGCGGTCGAAGTCCAGCAGCTCATCCGGGGAAAACACGTCCTGAAGGCTTTGCAGCGGAACCCGGTGCGTCACCTGCTGGAAGCTGTCCAACGCCTTGCCGCCCACTCGCTGGGTAGGGGAATCGGGCGTGACCAGCTCCGGATGGGCCGCCTCCAAATCCTCCAGCTCCCGAAGCATTTTGTCGTACTCAAAGTCGGAGATGGTGGGCGCGTCCAGCACATAATAGTGGTAATTGTGCTCGTTCAACGCCTCACGGAGCTGTTCCGCCTGAGTTTTTACGTCCATATCAGCCGTCCCCTTTGTCAAAATTCAAATAAGTGTCGGGCGTCTCACCCACAATCACCGTCTCCGCCACGCACACGCTGCTGCTCACCGACACGGGGAGCACCTCCCCGGGCAGGAACAGCCGCACCGTTGCGTGAATGTCCAGGCATACCCGGTGCAGGGTCTGGTTCACCCCGGCGGACGTGAAGGAGTTGGCGTAGTCCGCCGTCACCTCCCCCACGGAGTCCACCGACACCCGCACCCGCGGGCCCGCGCCGGACAGCAGGGGCTGTCCCGTCAGCGTCCCCAGGGGCACCCCCAGCGACTCGCTGTCCAGGGCGGCCAGCTGCCTTGCCACCGCCTCCACCACCTCCCGCTTGAAGCGGCTGTTGGCCGCGGTGTTGCTGGTGATGGAGGTCACCTTCCCCGCCCCGTCCCTCTCCAGGCTCACAAAGTCACCGTACTCCAGGTGGTTTTCCTGGAGGCAGTTGTCCACTGCCCCGGCAATGGCCTGGGTCATCAGGTTGGCGGCCTGGCTGGTTGCCACCGCCTCCAGCACGGGCCGCAGCTGTCCGTTCAGCGTATGGAGGAACAGGCCCGCCAACACCAGCACGCCCACAACGGGCAGCACTGCCGCCAGCGGTCCCTCCCGGCGCAGATAGTATGTCAACCGTTTCAGCTTTACAGGCATACCGCCACCCCCTATAGGGCACTGTATGCGCAAAACAGCCCGGCCTATGTCAGTCCCGCAGCAGTTCCTCCGCCGCCAGCATTACCCCGGTCTTCCCCGACTCGTAGGTAAGCCCCCCCTGGAGGTAGACCGTGTAAGGCTCCCGCATGGGCGCGTCGGCGGACAGCTCGATGGACGCCCCCTGGATAAACGCCCCCGCCGCCATAATCACCGGGCAGTCATACCCCGGCATATCCCAAGGCTCCGGGGTGACGTAGGAATCCACCGGGGCCCCGGACTGAATGCCCCTGCAAAACCGCTTCACTGCCTCCGGGTTCTTCAGATGGAGCATCTGAATAATATCATGCCGCTCCGCGTCCGACTTCGGATCCGCCTCATAGCCCAGCAGCTCCATCAGCCGCGCCGCGAACACCGCCGTTTTCACCGCCTGGGCCACCGTATGGGGGGCCAGAAACAGGCCCTGGTACAGCAGCCGGTTATTCCCCAGCGTCGCCCCGCACTCCCGGCCGATCCCCGGGCAGGTGAGCCGCATAGCCGCCCCCTCCACCAGATCCCGCCGTCCGGCGATGTAGGCCCCGGTGGGAGCCAGCCCGCCGCCGGGATTCTTGATGAGCGACCCCACCACAAGATCGGCTCCCACATGGGTAGGCTCCCGCTCCTCCACAAACTCCCCGTAGCAGTTGTCCACCAAAATGGCGGCGTTCGGGTTGCTTTTCCGCACAATGGCACAAAGATCCCCGATCTCGTCCACCGACAGGGACGCCCGGGTGGCGTATCCCCGGGAACGCTGAATCAGAACGGCCTTCACTCGGGGATCGCTCACCGTCTCCGCCAGCCCGGCCCTATCCGGCGCGTCATCCACCAGCTCCACCTGGCGGTACTCCACGCCGTAATCCTTCAGGGAACCGTGGCCCTTGTCCACCGCTCCCACCACGCCCAGCAGGGTGTCATAGGGCGCGCCCACGGCGGACACCAGCACGTCCCCCGCCTTCAACGCCCCGAACAGGGCGCAGGCAATGGCGTGGGTGCCGTTGACGAATTGTAGGCGGACCAGGGCGTCCTCCGTGCCAAACAGGCCGGCATAGATCTCGTCCAGCTTGTCCCGCCCCAGATCGTCGTAACCGTACCCCGTGGTTCCGGCGAAATACGCCTCCGCCACCCGGTGCTTTTGGAAGGCCGCCAGCACCCGCCGGCTGTTGGCCTGGGCGATGGCGTCAATCCGGGCGAACTGCGGCCCCAGCCCCTCCTCCGCCTGCCGCGCGAGGGTGCTGACCCGTTCCGGTATTTGTAAAGTAAAATCCATTTACGCACTCTGCCTTTTCGCGTTTTATTTCTCCAGCTTTGCCATGGCAAAGGCCGCCGCCAGCTTAGCGCACGCCTCCACGTCTCCCAGATCCACCAGCTCTGTGGGCGTGTGGATATAGCGGCAGGGAATGGAGATCCCCCCGGTGTACACACCCGCCCGCGTCTGGTGGATTGGCCCCGCGTCGGTGCCGCCCCGCCGGGACACGCCCCGCTGGGCCGGGATGCCCTGCTCCTCCGCCAAAGCCAGCAGCCGCTTCACCATGTCCGGGTGGCAGATCACCGAATGATCCATCACATTGACCGCCGCGCCCTTGCCGCACAAAGCGGTTAAGTCGTGCTTGGCCCCAGGCACATCGTCAGTGCCGCACACGTCCACCGCGATGCCGTAGTCCGGCTCCACCGACCACGCCGCGGTTTTGGCCCCCCGGCAGCCCACCTCCTCCTGGGTGGAGAACACAAAATAGAGGTCGTTGTCCGTCTCCCCAAGCTGCTCCATGGCCATCAGCAGTACCAGGCACCCGATCCGGTTGTCCAGATAGGGGGAAATCACCCGGTTCCCCGCCCTGCGGATGGGCGTATCGTACACGACCGCGTCCCCCACCTGCACCAGCTTCCCGGCCTCCCCGCCGTCCGCCGCGCCGATGTCCGCCACAAGCTCGTTTACCTTCAGCTTGGACAGGTCGGCGTCCGCCTCCGCGCAGAGCAGGCCCCTGACCCCGCTCTGGAACCGCACCGGCGCGTACAGTGCCCGGGCCGCGCTGACGCCGCCCAACGCCCCCACATGGACAAAGCCCTTCTCGTCGATGTGGGTGGCCACCAGTCCGATGGAGTCCATATGGGCGGAGAACATCACCCGGGGCCCGCTTCCCTTCCTGCGGCAGATCAGGTTTCCCATCACGTCCCGGGAAATCTCCTCCACATAGGGCTTCGCCAGCCCCTCGAGCACCTGGGAAATCCCGCTTTCACAGCCGGAAGGCCCAAAGGCGGACACCAGCTCCTCCAACGTCTTTATCATATCCATGTCCTATTCCTCCTGTCAGTCCTCCGCCACATCCCGGATAAACAGCCGGGCCAGGGCGAACATCTGTTCCGCGTCACATTGGCTGCACACGCTGTTGGGTGCGTGGAGATAGCGCACCGCCGCCGAGATCCCGGTGACCCGCACCCCGGCCTTGGTCCTTTGAACGGCCTGGGCGTCGGTGCCGCCGGACAGGTAGTGCTTCATCTGCCAGGGCAGGCCGTTTTTCTCCGCCAGCGTCCTCAGCCGCTCAAACAGGCTCCGGTCGTAGATCGCGCCCCCGTCCATCCAGGACAGCACCGGGCCCCGTCCGGGCCAGCACACCTGCCTGTCCTCCGTGAGGGCGGGCACATCGGCGGCGGTGGTTCCCTCCAGCACCAGGGCAATCTCCGGCGTCACGGAGAAGGCCGCGCCGAAGGCCCCCCGGCAGCCCGCCTCCTCCTGGGTGGTGAAGGCGAAGGTACAGTCCATGGGCAGGTCCTCCTCCAGCAGCTTCACCATCACCGCGCAGCCCACCCGGTCGTCGATGGCTTTGGCTTTGAGCATCCCGTCCCCAAAATCCACCGGCTCGCTGACAAACACGGCAACGTCCCCAAGCTCCACCCGGGACAGGGCCTCCTCCCGGTTTTTCGCGCCGATGTCAAGATAAAGCTCGGTGATCTTGGGCACCTTTTTGCGCTCCTCGGCGGTGGTCAGATGGATGGGCTTCAGACCGATCACACCGGGGATCCGTCCTGGCCCCACCGCCACCTCCTTGCCCAGCAGAATTCGCCGGTCAATGCCTCCCACACAGCCGAATTTCAGGAACCCCTCGTCAGTGACCGACTTGACAATCAGCCCCTCCTCGTCCATGTGGGCGCACAGCATCAGCCGGTTCCCTGTGGGCTTGGCCCCCCGCTTGAACGCGATCAGGTTCCCCAGGGCGTCCACCCGCACGCTGTCCGCGTACGGCTCCACCCGTTTGCGGATATAGTCCCGCACCTCGTCCTCCCAGGAGGACACCCCGGACAGGGCGCACAGGGTTTTCAGCGTCTCAATCATGCCAATCCCCCTCTCCCAGTCCGGCGGCAAAGGTGGCCAGCAGCCGGGCCGTGTCCTCAATGTCAGCTTTCTCCACCGTCTCCACCGGGGTGTGCATATACTTCAGCGGAATGCACACCACCGCCGTGGCCACCCCTTCCTTGCAGATCTGCATGGTCCAGCCGTTGGTGCCGCTGCTGCCCTCCATGACCTCCTTCTGAACGGGTATGTTCCCCTTCTCCGCCCTGTCCAGCAGGCGGCGCACCATCCAGCGGGTGCAGTTAGGCCCGATGCCCACAGCGGGGCCGCCGCCCATCACCATGGCTTCGTCCTTGGGTGTGTCCGGCGCGCGCCCGAAGGTCACGTCCACCGCCACACAGCAGTCCGGGCCGATGGCCTGGGTCACCACCCGGGCCCCCATGCCCCCGACCTCCTCCCGGGTACTGCCCAGCACATAGAGATCCACATTCAGCGGCTTACCCCGGAGCAGCTCCGCCGTCCGCAGCAACGCCTCAAAGCAGACCCGGTCGTCCATGGCCTTGGAGCAGAGCTGACGCTCCCCCAGCCGGAGAAAGCTGGAGCGGTACACCACCGGCGTGCCCAGGGGAATCCGCCGCTCCGCCTCCTCCTGGCCCAGCCCCACATCGATGAACATCTCCTCCACCTTGGGGGCCTTTTCCCGGTCCTCCGCCGACAGCACGTGGGGCGGCAGGCAGGCCACCACCCCCCGCAGGGGCGGGTCGGCCAGCACCGTCACCTCCCGGTCGGGGAGCATCCGGGCGTCCACCCCGATGGCGGCAAAGCGCAGGAAGCCCTGCTCCATCCCGGTGACGGTAAGCCCCACCTCGTCCAAATGGGCGTCCAGCAGCAGCTTTTTCGCCCCCGGCTTCCCACAGCGGCGCACCCCCACCAGATTGCCCAGCCGATCCACCCAAACCTCGTCCATCAACGGCTCCAGCAGCGTCCGGGCCTCCGCCACCGCCGGGCCTTCAAACCCGGAGGGCGCGCCCGCCGCGCACAGCCGTTTCAATCTCTGTTCCGTTTCCACGTCTGATAGTCTCCTTTTCCTGCTTATTCCAGCGCGTTTACCAAATCCTTGAACGCGTTCCCCCGCTCCGCGAAATTCTTGAAGCGGTCGAAGGACGCGCTGGCCGGGGACAGGATCACCACGTCCCCCGGCTCCGCCATGGCCCGCGCCCGGTCCACCGCCTCCCGCAAATCCCCGCAGTCCACAAGATCCGGGGCACCCGGCTGGTAGTCCGGCGCGGCCAGCACCGCCGCCTTGATCTTCTCCGCCGTGTCCCCGGTGAGCAGCAGGGCCTTCACCGACTTCACAGCCTCCGGCCCCAGCTCGTCGTAGGGAATGTGCTTGTCATAGCCCCCGGCGATCAGAATCACCTTTTCCGGAAAGGACCGCAGCCCCGCGATGGTCCGGCTGGGACTGGAAGCGATGGAATCATTGTAGTACCGCACCCCGTCCAGCTCCCGCACCAGCTCGATCCGGTGCTCCACCCCGCCGAAGGTGCGGGCAAAGTCCCGGATCACCTCGTCGGGTACCAGCTCCTCCACCACGGCGATGGCCGCCATGTAGTTCTCCAGATTGTGCAGGCCGGGTATGCGGATATCCTCCGTATGGATCACCGGGCGGCCGCAGTACATCACCATCCCGTCCTTTAAGTATACCCCGTGCTCCACCGTTTTCTTCCGGCTGAACAGGGTCACCTGCCCCCTGGCCTCCTGGGCGAACCCGGCGGTGATCTCGTTGTCCCCGTTGAGCACCAGCTTGTCGCAGGCGTCCTGGTAGGCAAAGACGTTCCGCTTGGCGGACACGTACTCCTCCATGTCCCGGTGCACGTCCAGATGATTGGGGGCCAGGTTGGTGACCACCGCGATGCTGGGGCTCTGCCTCATAGTGAGTAGCTGGAAGGAGGACAGCTCCAGCACCACCATGTCGTCCGGCCGGATCTCGTCCACCCGGCACAGCAGCGGGTTGCCGATGTTCCCCCCCACAAAGGTGCGGTAGCCCGCCGCCTTCAGCATCCCGGCGATGATGGTGGTGGTGGTGGTCTTGCCGTCCGACCCGGTCACCGCGATGATCCGGCAGGGGCACAGGGACAAAAACGCCTCCATCTCCGAGGTGAGCTTGGCCCCCGCCTCCACCGCCCGGGCGATCTGGGGCACATCGGGCCGCAGGCCGGGGGTGCGGAAGATCACGTCCGCCCCCTCCAGATGGTCCAGGTAGTCCGGGCCCAGCGCGGTCTCCAGCCCCCGGCGTTCCAGGGACTCGATGAGGCCGTTGAACTCCTCCCTCCCCCGCTTGTCGCAGGCCAGCGTTGAAACGCCCGCGTCCAGCAGCCGCTCCACCAGCGGCGTGTTGGACACGCCCAGGCCGATCACCGCCACCCGCTTCCCCTTCAGCCGATCCAGATATTCCTTCAGCGCAGATTCCATCTTGAGCCGCACCTCCATAGTCGTCGCTCCGCTTCCGCCCGCAGGCAGAATTTACGCATGGAGGTATTATACCCCATTCAAATCCATTTGACAATCACCCAAAGATGAAGTACAATGATTTTCGCAAGCAAGCTGGACAGCCGCGCGGCCAGGCCGAAAGGCCGTCCGTGAGGAAAGTCCGGGCTCCACAGGGCAAGGATAACGGGTAACACCCGCCGGGGGCGACCCCAGGAAAAGTGCAACAGAAATAGTCTGCTGGCGGGCCTTCGCCTGCCAGTCAAGGTGGAAAGGTGAGGTAAGAGCTCACCCAATGGCGTGTGAAAGCGACCATTGCTGTAAACTCTATCCGGAGCAACGCCGTGGGGACACAACAGGCTGGCCCGGCCGTGTCCAGGAGGCGGCTGGAGCGCGTCGGCGACGGCGCGTCGAGATAGATGGCTGTCTTAAATGACAGAACCCGGCTTACAGGCTTACTTGCACCACAGGCGGGACTCCGGGAGGGGTCCCGCCTTTTTCTGCCCGCTATTCGGGATTTTTCCATCTGCCCGTTGCGTTTTCGGCTCGAATCCGGTATAATATGGGCAATTGCGCGATAGGAGGGATGTGCCCTTGCAGCTTTTGATCCGAGGCGGGCGGGTGGTGGACCCCGCCCAGGGCGTGGACGATCGCTTTGACCTTCTCATCCAGGACGGCAAAATCCTCCGGCTGGGCCGGGATCTCGCCGCCCCTGACGCCCAGATCCTGAATGCCGGCGGCCTGACCGCCGCCCCCGGCCTGGTGGACATCCACGTCCATCTGAGGGAGCCGGGCTTTGAGGCCAAGGAGACGGTGGCCACTGGCTGCGCCGCCGCCGCCCGGGGCGGCGTCACCACCCTGGTAGCCATGCCCAACACCCGCCCCGCCGCCGACTGCCCGGAGATCGTCCGGCTGGTGCGGGACAAGGCCGCCGCCACCGGAATCAACGTCCTCCCCGCCGGGGCGGTGACGGTAGGACAGAAAGGCGAACAGCTCACCGACTTCGCCGCGCTGAAGGCGGCGGGCGTCCCCGCCCTCACCGACGACGGGGTGCCCATCCAGAACCTTGCCCTGCTCCGGCGGGCCATGCTGGAGGCAAAGCGGCTGAATCTCCCCCTGCTGGATCACTGCGAGGACCGGGACATGGTTCAAAACTACGCCGTCAACGAGGGCGCGGTGTCCCGAAGGCTGGGCCTCCCCGGCCGCCCCGCCGTGGCGGAGGAGCTGCAAATCATGCGGGACGTGATGCTGGCGGAGGACACCGGGGCCCATGTCCACATCTGCCACATCTCCACCGCCAAAGGGGTGGACATCGTCCGGCAGGCCAAGGCCCGGGGCGTCCACGTCACCTGCGAGACCTGCCCCCAATACTTTACCCTCACTGAGGACGAGATACTGCTCCAGGGCACCATGGCCCGCGTCAACCCGCCCCTGCGCACCCAGGCGGACGTGGACGGCATCCGGGCGGGGCTGGCCGACGGCACCATTGACGCCATCGTCACCGACCACGCCCCCCACACCGCCGGGGAAAAGTCCAAGCCCCTCCCCGACGCCCCCAGCGGCATGGTGGGGCTGGAGACCTCCCTGGCCCTGGCCCTCACCGGGCTGTACCACACGGGGCTGCTGCCGCTGGCCCAGGTGCTGGACCTCATGTCCGCCGCCCCCGCCGCCCTGCTGGGGCTGGACAAGGGCACGCTGGCAGCGGGCCGGGACGCCGACCTGATCCTCTTTGACCCGGATCAGGAGTGGATCATTGACAAAACCAAGTTCGCTTCGAAGGGCCGCAACACCCCCTTCCACGGCAGGACCGTGCGGGGGCGCGTCAAATATACCATTTCCCGGGGAACCATCATCTATCAGGAGGGTTAAACCATGTCATTCGATGTTTTACAGGACAAGATCAAGGCCAAAAAGAACCCCACCGTGGCCGGACTGGACGCCCGCGTGGAGTACGTCCCGCCCCATATCCTAAAAAAGTACACCGCCCTGCACGGCGAAACCTTACAGGCCGCCGCCCTGGCGGTACTGGAATTTGACCAGGGCCTCATCGACGCCCTGGCCGACGTGGTGCCCGCCGTCAAGCCCCAGTCCGCCTATTTCGAGATGCTGGGCTGGCAGGGCATGAAGGTGTTGGAGGAAGTCATCGCCTACGCCAAGTCCAAGGACCTGTTCGTCATTGCCGACGTAAAGCGGGGCGACATCGGCACCACCGCCGCCGCCTACAGCGAGGCGTGGCTGGGAACCTCCCAGGTGGGCGGGACGGCCTGCCCCGTGTTCGACGCCGATTGTGTGACTTTGAACGGCTACATGGGCTCCGACGCCGTCAAGCCCTTCCTCAAGGACTGCACGGAGCGGGACAAGTGCGCCTTTGTGCTGGCCAAGACCTCCAACCCCTCCTCCATGGAGCTTCAGGACATTGTGGCCGGGGACCGGCTGGTATACACCGTGATGGGTGACCTGATCCAGCGGTGGGGCCAGGGCACTGAGGGCAGGTACCACTACCAGGCCCTGGGGGCGGTGGTGGGAGCCACCCACCCCTCCGTCCTCAAGGAGCTGCGCTACCGCCTGGACAAGGTGTTCTTCCTGGTCCCCGGCTACGGAGCCCAGGGCGGCACCGCCGCCGACGTGCGCTTCGCCTTTGACGAGCTGGGCCGGGGGGCCATTGTCAACGCCTCCCGCTCCATCATGTGCGCCTGGCAGAA